>Ga0306920_100001961_pt1 | contig 25693 bp, 18 predicted proteins | sample flu12Cox44000170_FD_204666 | JGI IMG/M metagenome (GOLD analysis project Ga0306920, IMG submission 204666) | Lab enrichment of tropical soil microbial communities from Luquillo Experimental Forest, Puerto Rico - flux4day.12C.oxic.44.000.170 (v2)... | ecosystem: Environmental > Terrestrial >...
CCCGTACATCGAGTCCGGCGTAGTCATCATAGTTCTGTTCGGGAGCAGTTACGCCGAATCCGACGAACACAACGGGAGCCTCAAGCGTGTACTCCGCATGGTTGACGTCGCCCGTCAACACATAGTCGCGGCCGTCTACGAACTCCGGCTCTGCAGGGCGGGATCCCGAACCGTCCGCAAACAGCTTCATCGAACTCTTCGAGGTGTCGAGAACGGCCTTACGCAGCGGAACTGGCTGGAACCAGGTGTCGCCAGGGCCGCCCGGGCGCAGGCCCATTGCCTCCAGCTGTGCGGCGACGTAACGAGCAGCGATTTGGTAGCCATGCGAGTCGGGAGCGCGGCCTTCCAGCATGCTATCTGAGAGAAACCGCATGTGCGCGCGGAGCGCGTCGGGCCGGATTGTTTTTGTAGCCGTTACTATAGCGGCGCGGTCCTGCGCAGGGACTTGCTGGGCGATAGCCGGAGGAGCAACACCAACAACGCAGATCCAGCTGAGCAGGTGGGCTTTCATGGGGCACCTTCTTGTTGACCGCTAGTGTAGTCCATAGTGACGTGCGGGAAAATCAAAGCTGCAGCAGGCGATGCCGCTGCACACCAGTACACCATGACCTACGCGCAGTGGGCCAGTCGCTCGAAGCCGCTCCAGCTTCACGCCGCTCCGTCTGGAACCAACCGACTCGAAGCACGCGTAGATTCCTTCCCATTTGACTGCCGTTCAAGAAGCGTCAGCCGGCATTTGATTGTGCAACGCAAGCGCCCAGGCGGCCCAGCGCTTACTAGCGAGCGCCCCAAGAAGGGCGTACGTTACACGCCGGCCCGAGTCCGCGCAGGGGGTGCCTAGCGGCTCGCGGAACAACAGTAAGTACAATACTCAACCTAGGAGATCTTCCATGATGCGCTTGACTCAAGGTATCGGCGCCGCTGCAGCGCTGCTCGCTCTATCGACGCTGACGACGCCCGCCCGGGCGGACGGACCCAATTGGACCGACGGACCGGTCGTGACCAGTGCCTACATCCGCACGGTCGACGGGCACTTCGACGACTACATGCGCTACCTGTCGACCACCTTCAAGCAGACTGAAGAGGCCGCCAAAAAAGCCGGCCTGATCCAGAGCTACCGTGTGCTGATCACTCAACCGCATGGTCCTCAGGAGCCTGACATCATACTTGTCATCGAGTTCAAGGACTGGGCGGCGCTCGATCACCTCGGCGGCAAACTCGACGCCATCAGCGCCCAGGTCGAGGGATCGGTCGACAAGACAAATCAGGGGACGGCCGAGCGCAACAAGATTCGCACCATCCTCGGCTCGCGGACCTCGCAGGAAGCGATACTGAAGTAGGCACCTTCGCCAGAGGTGCGCCGGCGGGGGGAATGGGCCACCGCCCGCCGGATCCTCAGTTGAGGCCGTGCTCGGAGAACAAGTAACATAGCCCGTCGCCGTCGATCGTTCGCAATCGCGGAGATCGCCTGATTTACACGGCGAACGGCAGCTTCGTGGCTTGGAACGCGAGCGCGCCGAATGTCCCAAAATGGCCGCTCTCGGACCGATTGAAGCGCATCCTGGGTAACGACGGCGCGGCCTTCGGGCGGGATGTTGGTTGCGGTAGCGGGGGCAGGATTCGACGCCTGTCTGACGCGAATTCTAAGAAAAAAAGCGGCGCAGTTTTTGCGCGAGGCGTAGGCTCGCCGTCCCGTGGGGAGCGAGACGGACAACTACGGCACACAGCCTGACATCGTCTTAGGCCCCGATCCCTGTTCGATCTGCCGGTTCTCCTATCGCTGTGCGCCGTCGAGCTCACTGCGTGCGCCAGGTTCTCGATGCGGGGAAGGCGCCGCGCGGTCATGTCGCCCTACGGACTCGTAACCCCTATTTTTGCTGCAACGAACTGATCGAAGCGTCTAAGCGCAACGTCCGGGCGCAAGGAACAACCGTGATCACTGCCACACGAGAAGCTGGCAATGATCCGATATGAGCCATTGCCGACCGGCTCTTTCGAGACACGAGCTGCAAGGGCCCGCTCTGAACCGAGCGGGGCGAATGTTTGCATGGAGTCCGCCGAGTACGTATCCAGCTTATAGCCCGCGTTGTCCACTACCCATTGTCGAGCTGCGGCCCATGCAACCTCACATTCCGCTACGGTCCGGCAGGTTGGTGCCGTAGCTTCGATCTCTTGCTTTGATACCAACGTCCCAGAACTTAGCCCGGTCACGCAACCGGACTTCGCTCCGCATGAAGGATCAACGTGTTCGTTGGCGCACGCGCCCATTGCCCCGAGCAGCAGCGCCAGTAACACGGTGCGGTCCAACATACGGTGAGGCTAGCGACTCACCGTCAGATGTAGAATACGCATTAATCGCGCGCCCAAGCACTAGTAACCGTGCGCAGGCGATCGCTCAGCTATCCTCACGGTGTCTTCGTCTTACCGCGGACAGCGTCCAGATGGCCGCGAAGTTCGTCCGCCCAGTTCTTCAGGATGCTGTCTGCAGCCGCGGTGTTCGTGACCCGGTTGGCGGGCTGGGCAAAGGGCTCCTGATCGGCTTCCGCGTCCATCACGCGTGCGAGGATGGTATTCGTGGTGGAATCCCACAGTTCCAGATAGAGCGTCATCTGTCCGGCAGACCTTACGACTGTTCGTTCCATGTTCGCGGACATCAGGTCTGGAGCCGTAGCGTCGACGTTCACGAGCGCCGGTCGCAAGACCAGAACGTCGGGAGCCGCGGTGTCGACAACTTGATAGCCACCCTTGGTCAGCTCGTTGACGAATACCTTCCTGAACTCCGCAGACAGCGCGCTCTTCATACGCTGGATATCGCTATCGGTGACCTGATTTTCCAGCTCCACGTGCTCCGAGTTGTAATCCCGCGCCCAGTTCTTCCGGAACTCGACGTAACACTCGAGTATCGCCACGCGGTTGTACTGGGAGAAGGTAGCGCCGGGTTTCAGGTACACCAGGCGCTGCTTGGTCTGTTTCTGCAACTGCAGACCATCTTTACTGACCTGTGGCGGTGGTTCGTTGGCGTTGAGTGTCCAAGCGCAGGCGAATATCAGACACACACTCACACCGAGAGAGAGGCCGAATTGGGTGCGAGGCATCCGGCTTTGTCTTCTCATGGCCCCCTCCGTCGGTCTCGAAAACCGCGCTCGCGCATAGACGACACCCGTGAGGTTCCCTGTAGGCGCGACAGGCTCGGCGGAGCGGACAATGCCTCAAGGCGGGGGTTTGTACAATGGGACCTTGGTGCGCCGGACAATGTGCTACGGTCGCGCCTGAGCTGGCCGCCCAGCGGCGGCTCGATTCGTCTCCAGCGGCGGCTCTGTCTGTCGCCGATACTTCGAAACATTTCAGGCTGTGATGCGGGAGTTGAGATTTCCCGACGAAGTGGCAACGCGACGCCGGTTCGATGTCCGCTAAGTGGAAATCACGGTGGCCAAGTGCGATGACCGCTTCTGGCCGGTTAGCGACGCTGACCACCTAACTTTGCGGTGAGGGGCGGCTATCGACCCTTCACAGACCGATCGACTGCTCCAAAGGAGACGGTCAGAAGGGCGGGAGCAGACATTCCCGGCGGCCTTCAGGGACCCGGACCACGGAGTCTGCCGTTTGAATCCAGAGCTCGCTCGGAGGGTGGCGCAGCTTGCCTTGGAGCGTTGCGTGGTGCGGCAGGAAGGCTGCAGAGGCTGCGAAAAGCGGGACCCCGACCTGGCAGCGGGCGCCTTGGCGATCGCGGGCTGGTACCGGGCGCTTCCTGAAGCGAGGGTCGAATTCGCCCGCGAGCGAACTCGATCCCTAGTCTCCCGCGGAAAGAACAGCGATCCTCGTGTCTAATCAATCCTGCACGCGAGTAGCTCTGCCGCTGACAATCGCGCCGGCATCGGTCTTGATGTAGTCGATCCTGCTGCCATCCGGACTGATGCGCATATCGAAATGGTCGGCGCCACCCAGCACCATGGTGCCGGTGCAGTCGCTCTCGATCGTGTAAGTGCCGGGTGCCACAACCCTGACGATCGTGCCGTTGAAACTGGCCGTAAACGGATTCTTAACGCCCCCCTTCCCGTCGAGATACACGGTTCCCTGGAATGTAATGAGCCCAACGCCGGTAATGGTGCCCCCTCCCTGGGACATGTAGGCGCCACGCAAGGTCGCATCACCTCGTGGGCACAATGCCTCAGCGTCAGCCGTCAGGCTCGCGGCCTGTGCGTGGGAAATGATGTTGGAAGGATGATCAAGCACCAACGCCATGAGCGCGGCGGCGGAGATAACTGCTGCTGGTGCAGCCCAAGCTGTGGATCTTCTCATGACAACCTCCGATTAGTGGAACTACGCAAAGGGTTTGTAGGTTGACCTGCTGTCGCGGCGGGCAGGCAAGTTTGACGCCGGTTTCATCGCATGTTCGGGCGCAACGTGGCCGCGAACAGCGCCGACAGCTGCGCGTGGTGAACCTTGTCCACGGCAGCGGCAAGCGAGTGGCGGTAGCACGAACCATAGACCCAGTTGGACCCGACAATGGTCCAGCCACTCGCAGACTCCCGGCACACGCGATCGACGGCCTTGCTCAAGCGGTCGAGAAGCTCCCGCCTACCTGCGTCGGTGTTCAGATCGAGGTCTGCGAACTTCACGGTCCTGCTCGGCACCTGTTCCGCAGTTCGTTCGCCTGCAGATGCCGGCAGCCAGGCGACAGCGGATAGGAAACCTAGGCTAGTCAGCAAGGCGCAACCCAATGATTTTTTAGGGTTCATATGCAGGCTCCTGCGCACGCACCGTGCACGTTGGTTAATTTGATCGCCCTGGCGATCGCATCCCGAAGCTCAATTGGCGTCGGCAGCGTCCGCGGGCTGAACTGTTCGATACCGCCTGCTTCGAAGTCTTAAGGCAGCAATCAAGGATCACTAAAGAATGGCTAAGCCCTGTCTAAGGACCCGCTAGCCAGCCTGCGGTCGTCTATTGGCGCAGGTATAGTTCCTTGGGAGGGGGGACCTCAGACCGAGCACCTGGTGCCTGACAAATCAAAGGTCTTGCGCATTGGGGAGTGGCGGGTCGATCCGGAACTCGATGAGCTCTCGCGCGAGGGACAGACGATCCGGGTCGAGCCGCGCACCATGCAGCTGCTGCTGTATCTGGCGGCGCATGCCGGACGGGTCATCGATGTACAGAAGCTGCTCGATGAGGTTTGGCCCAATGTCGTCGTGACGCAGGGCTCAGTCTATCAAGCCATCGCTCAGTTACGCCGCATCCTGGGGGACGACAGTGAGCGTCCGACTTATATCGAGAACCTGCCACGGCGAGGGTACCGTCTTATTGCACCAGTCACGGCATGGGATGCACCGAAAGTTGTAGCGACGGAACCCACGCCCCCGGTACCGGATGCACCGAATCAGGCCCAAATCGATTCGGTTGCTGCGGAGCAGCAGGGAACGTCGGTTTCGCTGGTTTCTGGGAGAACCATAACCCCTGACGTGGTGCCCCTACCGCCACCAGCCGTGCCGACAGGACGGCCGCGGCACGGTGCGGCTCTCGGGGCGATCGCGTTCGCGGTTGTCATTCTTGCCGGCATCGCTCTTACTGCAATCTGGCGTGCGCGCCATATGCAGATGACCGGCGCTCCTGTCGGTGGAAAGCTGGAGGTCCTAGTAACGCCCGCCCTCGCGACTTTCGCCCCACCGCAGCACTCCATTGCGGTCCTCCCATTCGTGGACATGAGTGAGAAGCATGACCAGGAGTATTTCGCGGACGGCATGTCCGAGGAGATTCTCAATCTCCTGGTCAAGGTTCCCGGGGTCAAAGTTATCGGCCGCGCCTCATCTTTCCTGTTCAAGGACGGGGGCGCAGACATCCGAAAGGCAGGGGAGCAGCTTGGTGCAGCCTATCTCGTGCAGGGTAGCGTCAGGCGATCCGGGGGGCGTATTCGGGTTGCCGCACAGTTGATCGATGTGCAACACGGCGCCCATAAATGGTCCGATACTTTTGATCGCGCAGTAGACGATGCGCTGAAGGTTCAACACGACGTCGCGTCGGGCATAGCGCATGCACTGCAACTTGAAGTCGATAGCTTAGAGGCCTCTCAACAGGGCGCATCATCTCCCCTGCCGCAGGCCTATGATCTCTACTTGCGCGGGCTGCATGCTCAGGACCACTATGACCGGCCCGGATTCGAGGAGGCAGTCGCCGATCTACAACGTGCGGTAGAACTCGATCCCAACTTTCTACCGGCAGCGGAATCGCTGGCGTTCGTGCTGCGAAATCAAGTCAATTGGGAGTATGTACCGCCCGAAGAAGGCTGGGAGCGCACGCGTTCGGCAGCCACATCCGCCATACATTTGAGCGAGCGATCGGCTCTGGCGCACGCCATCCTGGGGGATGTGCACACTGAGTACGATTGGGACTGGGCGGCTGCCGAGAAGGAATTGAAGACAGCGCAATCGCTCGCCCCCGGCAATCCGCGCGTGTTGCAACTGGCCGGCGTTTATAAGCTGGCCGTTGGACAGTGGTCTGAGGCTGTTCGGCTGTTCGATGCCGAACTCTCAGTGGATCCGCTTGATCCCAGCGCGAGAGCCTTCAGATCTTGGGCTTACATGAGGTTGGGTCGATATCAGGACTCAGAAAAGGACCAGCGCGCACTGCTGAGTTTCAGCCCCTCGTTCGGCTGGGCGCACTACTATCTCGGCATAGACCTTCTGATGGAGGGTAGGAACACCGAAGCGCTGGAGGAAATGAAACTGGAAGCTCCCGAGAACGGCCAGCTCCTGGGATTAGCCGTGGCTTACTACGCGCTCAATCGCCGACAGGAAGCGGATTCGGCACTAGACAGGCTCATTGCAGAGCACGCAAAGGATTGGGCTATCAGCATCGCGGAAACTTACGCCTTCCGCCATGAACCGGAACTCGCACTAAAGTGGCTGAATCGCGCCTATGATCAAAAGGATGGCGCGCTCTACTACGTTAAGGGCGATCCGCTATTGGTGAACCTAGAAATCGACCCACGATACAAGGCCTTTCTCCGGAAGATGAACTTGCCCGAGTGACCGCTAAGGAGAAGGTTGAATTCGTCGATTGACCGTCTGTTCCTGGCCGAATCCGGCCCGATGCTGGCGTGTTCCGCGGCGGCGTAGAGCTTGGCGAAGGCCGCACGGGTCGGCCGCTGGAACGACATCGAAGGCGACCGAAAGTCGACCGGGAGAGACCTGCCGGGCTGGGAGCCGCGTGGATTCAGTGGTAGTGATGGCGCCTTTGCGGACTACCGTGTTTCCGGTGCCTGGGGCTACCCATGAAAATATTGCACAGCAGCCATCTTCGCAGCCCGATGATCCTTGCATTCTCGCTTTTCGGCACGCCGCTCGCGTTCCACAGCGCGGTCCACGCGGCCGGCGCCGAGGCGGCGGATATCCTAATCACCGATGGCACGGTCATCACCATGGACCGGGACCGGCGCGTGATAGACAACGGCGCGATTGCCATCGTCGGGAATCGGATCGCCGCCGTCGGAGCGACTGCTGAGCTACGGGCGCGTTTCCGTGCGGGCCTGGTGATCGACGCGCGCCGGAAAGTGGTGATGCCGGGGCTTATCGACGGGCACGGGCACGCCGGCCACGAACTGCTTAAGACGCTCGCGGCTGATAGCGACAAATGGGACTGGATAGTAGAACGCATATACGCGCACGGTTCGACCCCTGATTTCTGGAAGGCCGATGCCATGCTGGCAGGGTTGGAGCGCGTGAAATTCGGCGTTACCACATCGGTGAATTTCTTTGGTGGTGGAGACAACGTATACCGCGTCGACGATCCAAAATACGGCGAAGCGTATCTCAACGCCGTCACGGCGATCGGCCTTCGTTGGGTTCTTGGTGTTGGTCCACGTCGTGGACCTTATCCCAGTTTGTTTACCGAGTGGAACGGTGAGGTGCCCGGGGACATTCAGGTAACCTTCGAGCGGCAGATCGAGGTTTCTGAGACGCTGATCCGCAAATGGAATGGTTTGGCCGATGGGCGTATGAAGATGGCGGTGGTGTTTCCCACGATCAGCCCGGATGAGAACCTCACTGGAGAGGCGCTTAACGAGGTGAAGCGCGAGGCGCGCGTCGCACGCGACTTGTCGAAGCGTTACCAGGTATTGTTTCTCCAGGATGGGCACACCCGCGGCACGGTCAAGTATGCAAATGACGTGCTCGGTCTGCTCGGTCCAGACGTCATCCTGTCACATGCGACCAATTTGACGGATGAGGAAATCAAGCTGATCGCATCGACGGGGACGCGCGTCTCACACAATCCCAGCTCGGTCTTCTCGATGAACGGGCGCTGCCCTGTTACAGAGCTGATCGATGCGGGCGCGAACGTTATGCTTGGGTCGGATGGCGTGGCGCCGGATCGCAGCTTCGACATGTTTCGGCACATGTTTCAGGCGACGCGCTATCACCGTTTCTATTTCCACGATGCCAAGGTGTTACCCGCCGGTAAGGTCCTGGAAATGACCACTATCGATGCCGCGAAGGCGCTTGGCATGGAAAAGGAAATCGGCTCGCTCGAGCCTGGCAAGAAGGCGGACATCATCTTGGTGGACTGGTTCAAGCCGCACCTCGTGCCGATGAATATGCCGGTCTATCGCATGGTCTATTACGCCAACGGCGAGGATGTCGCGACGGTTATTGTTGATGGACGTATCCTGATGCGGGATCGCCATGTGTCGACGGTGGACGAAGGGAAGGTCCTCGACGCGGCGCAACAGGAATCGGAATTGGCCGTCCGCCGCGTGCGATTGCCGGACGACCCGACCGCATTGCCGGACGGCTTCTGGGGGACGACGCGATTGCGAGACAAGACGCCCAAGTAAACCAGCCAAAGGGGCTTCCTGTGCTCATAAGCGGTGCCTTGATGGCATTCTTACTCAAGAGCACTTTTTGACTGCGGCGGGCCGGAAGGATTTCGTGCTGGCCACCCAGCACTGATCGAAGATCGAGCAGTAGCAGGCTTCCAGCGTAATCCTGTTCCCCTGGCGTGCCGCGTCGGCATAGTCCCAAAGTTCGCCGTTTGCGTCGGTCCGTGTCCATCGGACGATGACTTGCTCGCCGCCACCCTTCAAATAAGAAGGAGCGACGCTCGCGTAAGTGAATTGCCCAATCGTCGCTGAGTCGGATGCAAGAACGTGCTTGGCAATGGCCTCTTGTTTAAGCCGTTGCAGTGCATCGGGCCAGTGACCCACGAGGTGGCCGTCGAGCGCGATTGAAAACCGCTCGATCCGTGCGGCGCCGGCACCGGGATTGGAGACAGTTGCCGAGAGCTCACGAACCAGCTCACCATTTGCGCGCACCTCCCCGTTGCTGGTGTCAAACTGGAGAAAGGGGCGTGAATTCGCCTCAACCAACCGTTCCATGATGTGACCATGATGGAGCGCAAGTGCCAGCGAGCATACCGAGATGAAGATTGCGCTAGACCCGACAATTAGATCCGTGAGTCGGTGGCCTGTCTTGTGGATTTCGGGCCTGGTCTCCGGGTCTGGCAGCATGGTCTTTCCCCCTCTAAAGCGCTCTTATTCTCTTATTTCGGCTGCACCGGTGTCGAATGCGAGATTTGGAAAATCTTGCATGCGCACCGCCCCAGGCCAATATTCGCGCGCCGCACAGGGGAGCGTTAGCGGCGACTCCCCGTTCCCGACTTTGGACTAAGCCGGAGCCAAGCCTGCAACGTGATGCATACTCCACAGAAGCCAAGGGGTTGAGATATGCCACTTCTTCATCAGATGCACGTGTCGGGCAATTGTTACAAGGTGCGGCTCGCTGCGCGCCAACTCGGCGTAGCGATCACACTTAAGAACTACGGGCTTCACGACGGGTCGACGCGCAAACCGAATTACCTCTGCAAGAATCCGAATGGTCGTGTGCCGATGCTAGAGTTCGAGGACGGCCGTGTGCTTCCAGAATCAGGCGCGATCCTCTGGTACCTCAGCGAGGGCACGCCGCTAGCGCCCGCCGACCGATGGGGCCGTGCTGAGGCGCTGCAATGGATGTTCTTCGAGCAGTACAGTCACGAGCCCTATATCGCAGTGGCACGCTTTTGGCTCGCCTTTGCTCCGAAAGAAGAACTTGAAAAGAAACGCCATCTCGTTCCCGAATGGCGCGCGAAAGGCAATGCCGCCCTCGGCGTGATGGAGACGCATTTGGCGAGGCATGACTGGTTCGCGGGCGGGCGCTATTCCATTGCCGACATCGCGCTCTATGGCTACACCCATTGCGCCGCCGACGGTGGATTCGACCTCGGCGCCTATCCCGCGGTCTGTGCTTGGCTGAAGCGGGTCGCGGCTGAGCCCGACCATATTTCCCTTGCGGAAGCCTGGTGAGCCGTTCGGCAGCCGGACGGGTGCCGGTTGGATCCAGAGCGGCCTTCAAGGGCAATTTTCTTTATTGGACCTTCGTCCAATGATCCACAAATTCACCGCCGATGGCTGCGGTAAATCCCTCTGCCCCATAGCTGACCTCCACCCCCTCGCCGGGTGGCGAAAAGTTGAATCGTCCATCCTTCGTGATGACAGGTGTGCAGTGGTCGGTCACCGGAGGCGCCTCATTGGTGACCCCGGGCTTATCAAGGTCCTTTCTGATCGTGTAAACGATCCACTCGCAATACTTGTCCGCACTAAACGTGAAGCGCCCGATCGTCGATTCCGACGCGACCGCTCCATCGTCTTTCTTAACGAACAGGTTCAGGTTGAAACGTCCGTCCGCATTCGTATACAGGGCCGCGATTGAGGGGGGTCGGAGCACCGTACCGTTGGCCGTCACGCGCTCGGTAAGCTCGTAAGTCCCATCGATGGACGGCAGTGTCGATGACGCGGACATCGCAGGCTTGTAGTGGACTGCCGATCCCGCCAGAGCGCTCAGCTGAATAAGCCCACCGGCGGTCCAACTTGCGAAGGCGAGTGCTTTCATGGGCTTAACGACTTCGATTGTGCGCTCGGGCGAGTCTAACCTGTTGGGCTGGCCGACTGCTCCTGGCCGCGGGCTTTGTCATGCGTGGCGCTCATGACGGATGATATTGAAGCCTTCATCGACGGCAGGGGGGTCGAAGTACGCCGTGACTTCTTCGAAGTCAGCTTCCGTTGTCCATTTAGCGTCCGGCGGGAGTCCAAGCTCCTGGCTCCGTTGCTTCAGTTGACGCTTGCAAACCTCGTCAGATGCCATGATGAAGTGAAGCTCGTGGTCGGACCCCGACATCTCGAGCAACTGCCGGAACCAGGCTCGCTGCCTCTTCGTGTTGGCGGGAAAGTCGAGGACGACCGAAACCCCTTTCGTCAGCAATGCCACGATGTGCGGCGTGAGGACGCTCTGAAGTCGGGTTGAGTACTTCACGAAGGCCGCGAGGTCGATGAGTTCACCGGGATACAGGGCCCCCAAAAGACCGTCCAGTGAAAGGTGCACGGCATCTTCCCTTGCCGCGAGCTCTTTCGAAAGCGTCGACTTGCCGGCAGCCATCTTCCCGCATATGAACAACAGCTTTCCTCTCCGATGCGCGTCCATAGCGACCTCAACCCTGCGTGTCGTAACAGATTTTGTTCGCGTCGACAGACCCCCGCCATATGCTCCCGCGTCCTGGACCACAACAAGGGCGGAAACCGACCCGTCCACGCCAGCGACCGGGCCGGCTCACATGGCGCGGCCATCGAAGTCGGTTAAGCTCGTATTTTACGCAGCTCTGTTGGCTGCAACATCCGCGCCGCTTGACCAATGAAGGTACTGCTGCTGGGCGCAACCGGGTCGATCGGCGCATCGGTGCTGAGCGCACTCATGTCCCGGGGCCACGAACTGCTGGGACTGGCTCGCTCTGATTCCGCGGCAGACGCCCTCAGCTCACTGCGCGCACAGCCGGTTCGTGGCGACATCCGCTGGCCTGACGAGTGGGCGGACATTGCCAAATCAGTCGACGCCGTCATACAGGTCGTGGGCGATTTCACCGCTGATGCTGAGGCAGTCGGTCGAAATCTGATTTCCACACTCCTGCGTCGCATCGAAGCTCGAAGGGGCGGCGCGTATCCGGCTTACATCTACACTGGAGGCTGTTGGCTCTACGGCGCGACCGGGGATCGCGTGGCCACTGAGGACTCCCCGTTGAATGCGCCCGCCGAGTGGGCATGGAGTATCGATCACCTGAGAATGGTCCTAGGGGCGCCTGGAGTGCGGGGCATCGTGATTCACCCGGCGATGGTGTACGAGCGCGACGGCGGCGTGCTGGCAGGGTTCCGCGATGATCTCTCAACCCTCGGCAGGGTCCGGATCTTCGGTCATGAGAATATTCGCTGGCCTCTGGTTCATCGTGCCGATATCGGCGAGCTATATGCACTCGCGCTCGAGCGGGCTCCACGTGGCGTGTCATATAACGGGGCCACCGTCGACTCAATCACGGTCGGGGCATTGGCCCGAGCAATGGCGTGTCGTGCCGGCGTGGACGCGACTCCGCTGGTGCGATCCATTGACGAAGCGGTAGCTGAGTTTGGCGCGTGGGTCCGCGGCTATGCAATCGATCAGCGTATGAGCGGTGCCAAGGCCCGGCGGGAGCTCCGATGGTTGCCCACGCACACCGATCCAGTGGCTGATATCTCCTAACGTTCGACCCTGCAGAGACATTTCAGTAGCTCAAAGCCCTTCGCGATTGAAAAGCCAGACATTGACCGCGCCGTAGACTCTTCCCCAGATCGGACTGGGCCGCTATAAAGCAGGCGGATTTAACCTGCCGCAGCCAATAGGCTAAGCTGCCGTCCCACGGGGGCATCTAAAAGACCCTCCGGCGATCTGTCAGGGGTGGTCCCCTCGTGACTGAGCCATCGCACGCGGTATTTCTCAGCTACGCCTCACAGGACCAGGAGGCCGTTCAGCGGATTTGCGACGCCCTGCGCGCGGCGGGCATCGAGGTGTGGTTCGACCGGAGTGAGCTCCGGGGCGGCGACTCCTGGGATCAGGCGATCCGGCGTCAGATCCGAAGCTGCGCCTTGTTCCTGCCGATCATCTCGGTCAATACCGAAGCCCGGTCCGAGGGTTACTTTCGCCGCGAGTGGAAGCTCGCCGTCGACCGCACCGACGATATGTCGACGGACGTGCCATTCCTCGTGCCCGTCGCGATAGACGACACCCCGGAATCGAGCCCACGAGTGCCAGATCGCTTCCGACAGGCGCACTGGATTCGATTGCCCCCCGGAGAAGTGTCACCCGCATTCGCTGCGCGCATCGGCGCTCTCCTGACTGCGCTGGATACACCACCCCAATCACAACCCGGATCGGGACTGTCGGTCGCCGATTCGCGGCCGAGCATCCGCTCCCAATCCGCCGAGGACTCGCAAGCTCGCCCCCGAGATCCGTTTGCGCACGCCGAGTTCAGCCGCTTGACGGACTTCATAGGGATCGAGGAGCAGGCGGCAATTTCTCGAGATGGGCAATTCGTTGCCTTTGTCTCGGATCGCGACGGCCCACGGGACATATTCGTCGGCCAGGCCGGCAGCGGAAACTTCGAAAATCTCACCAAGGGAGCGATTTCCGACTTGCGCAACCCGGCGTGCCGAGTGCTCATTTTCTCATCGTCCGGGTCGGAGGTGCTGGCGTGGACCAAGACCACCGATGCGAACGGCGCGATCGTCGATTATCAGTGGACGGTTCCAGTCGCGGGCGGGAGCTTACGGTGCGATTGCACCGGGGCCGGAGAGGCCGACTGGTCGGCGGATGGCAAGAGACTCGTCTACCACCCATCGGCCCCGGGCGATCCGTTGTTCGTCGCCGCGGCAGACGACCCACGCACCGCACAGCAGGTCTACATTGCACCGCCGGGCATACACTGCCACTTTCCTCGTTGGTCGCCGGACGGTAAAACCGTGTACTTTGTGCGCGGCTTCGTGCCAGACGAAATGGATGTCTGGCGTGTAGGTGCCGACGGCGCCGGACTGGAACGGCTTACCTGGCACAACTCGCGCGTCGGTTTCCCGGCGCTCCTGGACGAGCGCACTCTCCTGTATCTGGCCACGAATGCCGATGGGTCGGGACCCTGGGTCCACATGCTGGATCTCGAGCGCGGAACATCGCATCGCCTCAAGACAGGCGCGAATCCGTACACTTCGATCGCAGCAAGCGCAGATGGCCGGCAGCTCGTTGCCACCGAAACTTATGCCACGGCCACTCTGTGGCGCGTGAGTCTAGGTGACGGAATCGCCGGGACCACAGACGCGGTGCAGATACCGATACGCACGACGCGTGGCATATCGCCCCGCATTGGCCCCGATTTCCTCATCTACCGCGCCCCGAAGGCGGGCGCCGACGCGCTCTGGAGACTCGAGGCGGGAGCGCGGACGCGTGAGCTCTGGAGCGGAGTCGACAGTCGCTGTGTCGCGGGTCCGGTGCTGAGCACCAACGGCGCGTCGGTAGCGTTCGTCGTACAACGACGCGGGCTCACGCGGTTGTACGTGATGAGCTCCGACGGTAGCGGTGCGCGTATGCTGTCGGGAGAGCTCGAGGTCCGGGGCGCACCGAGCTGGTCGCCGGATGGGAAATGGGTTGCGATCGGCATCCTGCGCGGGCGTGAGCCGCGACTATTCAAGATCCCGGCCGCAGAGGACCGCCCAGCGGTTCCGCTGACGGCGGGTTACGGGACTGACCCGGTGTGGTCGCCTTCGGGCCAGTTCTTGGTGTATACGGGCGAGGACGTGGGCACGGTGATCGAAACCAAGGCAGTAGGCGCCGACGGCGAACCGTACGCCCTGCCGCGGCTCGTCTTGAACCGAGGCTCCAGGCGCTTCGCTTTCGGCGGGGACGACAATACGCTCGTGTTTCTGAGGGGGGCCTTGTCGCAGAAGGAATTCTGGGCCATCGATCTGCGCAGCGGCGAGGAACGGCCACTTACGAAGCTGGGTCCCGGGCCAGTCATCAACGACTTCGACGTTTCTCGCGACGGCCGCACGGTCGTGTTCGATCGGGTGCGCGAGGAATCTCACATCGTGCGCATTCACATCGCCGGGTAGGGGGCGCACCCGCTGCGAGGCGGCACCGGATTCCTAAAGCGATTGTGCGAAGCAACAACCCGAGCCGTTTGACAGTCAGGACTGCGAGGGTTCATAAGCACCCGGCATCCCAGGCGCACTCCACCAGGGCGATTGATGCGGGCAACCCTGCCGGCTGCACCGATGGTCAGGGCGCTCTGCTGAAGATCGACCAACGCGGCCTGCCGCGCCCCAACCGGGAGGACACGGGCGCTTGCGACATGGGGGCCTACGAAAGGCAGGGCGATTAGAATAAGCACCGTCGAGTTGGAAGAAGCTGGATGACCGGAGCGATGGGGAGAACGGGGCCTCCGAGCGAGCTGCAACATCGTTACGCGTCCTTCTGTACGCGCTACGGACTTCGCATTCCCATCCTGCTTGCTCCGATGGCCGGTGCCTGTCCACCGCCACTCAGCGTCGCCGTGGCGAGGGCCGGCGGCGCCGGGGCGTGCGGCGCTTTGCTCATGTCGCCCGCAAAGATGGCGAGCTGGGCGGCGGCGGTGCGCCACGCCACGGATGGTCCTTTTCAGATGAATCTGTGGGTCCCCGATCCTGTCCCGCAACGCGATACCGAGCACGAGGCCCGCGTTCGCGACTTCCTTGCCCGCTGGGGACCGCCCGTGCCCAGTGACGCTGGAGATACGCTTCCGCTGGATTTTGCATCTCAGTGCGAGGCGCTTCTTGATATTCGGCCTGCAGTTGCTTCTTCCATCATGGGACTATTTCCCGGACAGGTCATCGATGCCTTGAAGAAAAAGGGAGTTGCCTGGTTCGCGACGGTAACTACGGTCGATGAGGCCCGACGAGCTGCGGCTGCCGGCGCCGATGCGATCGTCGCTCAGGGCGCCGAAGCAGGCGGCCATCGCGGGACCTTCGACGCCGGGCTCGCCGAGCAACAGCTGATCGGCCTTACCGCACTGGTACCGCAAGTGGTCGACGCTGTGGATGTGCCGGTGATCGCGACCGGTGGCATCGCGGACGCGCGCGGCATCGCCGCCGCGTTGATGCTGGGCGCGAGTGCGGTGCAGATCGGCACTGGGTTACTTCGCTGTCCGGAAGCCGGACTCCCATCAGCGTGGTCGCAAGCGCTCGCGACGGCGAAGCCCGAGGATACGATGCTCACTCGCGCGTTCAGCGGTCGCGCTGGCCGTAGCATTGCCACAGAGTACGCGCGCGCGGCCGCTGGCTCGACCGCACCGCGGCCCGCGCCTTACCCGATTCAGCGCGCACTAACAGCGGCGATGCGCAAAGAGGCGGTCGCCAAGGACAATCTGCGCTCTATGCAGGCGTGGGCAGGTCAAGCAGCCGCGCTGGCGGTCGCGCGGCCCGCGCTGGAAGTAGTCCAAAAGCTTTGGAGTGGCACCGAGCAGTTGTTGGGCTACGCTGCTTAGCGCTGACATCTCGTGCCACGGATCCAAGAATCAGGACTTCCTCAGAAGTCCCTAAAGATCGCCCGCTAGTCGATAGCTAATCTCGCATTCGAGGCCTGAAGGACAGTTGACGGAGTGGATCCCTAAGGCGATTGTGCGAAGCAACAACCCGAGCCGTTGACAGTCAGGACTGCGAGGGTTCATAAGCCCCTGGACGCGCGTCGTCCCGGGGAGCCAAGTTCCATGACAGTTAGTTGTTGAAGGGGAAAGAATCCAACACTGACGGGAGCACCCTCGTGAAAACTAAGTTGATCAGCAGAGGAATTGTCTGCTCGATATTCGCGCTGTTCGTCGCGATGACCGACGCTGCGCTCGCGCGGAATCCCGTACCGCTGATCAATGAGCCCCTTGCACCTGACGCCGCGGCGCCGGGTGGGCCGCAATTGACGCTTACCGTAAACGGGACCGGCTTTGTCTCGGGTTCGGTAGTGCACTGGAATGGCAGCCCGCTGACAACCACCTTTCTGAGCAGTTCGCGGCTGAGTGCCGTCATACCGGCCACGGAGATCGCCAAAGCCAGCACCTCTTCCGTCACAGTGGTCAGTCCTGCCCCGGGCGGCGGCCCATCGAATGAGGCTTTTTTTGAAGTCACTCCGCCGAGCTCGTTAGTCCGGCTGGCCAAAACCGACTACGGCACGGCAAGCGATTCTTATTCGTTGGCGGTTGGGGACTTCAACGGGGACGGCAACTTGGATCTCGCAGTGGTGGACTACGACGCCAGCGTCGTGAGCATCCTCTTGGGCAACGGCGACGGGACTTTCCGCCCCCAGGTCGAGTACGCCACTGGAACTCTCCCTCGTGGGGTTGCAGTAGGGGACTTCAACGGGGACGGCAAGCTCGACCTGGTGGTGGCGAACTCTGCTAGCGACAATGTGAGCGTGCTCTTGGGCAACGGCGACGGGACGTTCCGGCCTGCGGTGAACTACGGTACCGGGTCGGTTCCTGGGTCGGTGGCGGTCGCGGATTTCAACGGAGATGGCAAGCTCGCCCTGGCAGTGGCGAACTCTGGTAGCAACAATGTCAGCGTCCTTTTGGGTAACGGAGATGGGACATTCCAAGCCGCCGTGAACTATCCCACCGATATTCAGCCGCTTTCGGTGGCGGTGGGGGACTTCAACCGGGATGGGAAGCTGGATTTGGTCACAGCAAACGGTAGTAGCGCCGATGTCAGCGTGCTCGCCGGTAACGGCGATGGCACGTTCCGGCCGCACGTTGAGTATTCGACAGGACAATACGCCGCCTCGGTGACGGTCGGGGACCTGAATCAGGATGGCAAGTTGGACTTGGCCGTGGCGGTCCCGTGCGTCTCGTGTGATACCGGCGGCATCGTCGCCATCCTATTAGGCAACGGCGATGGCACCTTCCAGACGCACATGGACTATACAGCAGGAAACGGCGCCTACTCGGCCGCAATAGGGGACTTCAACGGGGACGGCAAGCTCGACCTGGCAGTGGCGAACTCTGGTAACGACAATGTCAGCGTCCTTTTGGGCAACGGGGATGGGACATTCCAGGCGCATGTCGACTACCCGACGGGAGGAAATAGCAATTCGGTCGCAGTCGGTGACTTCAACCGCGACGGACGGGTCGACCTGGCGGTTGCCACCGGAAGCGGTGTGGTGTCGGTGCTGTTGCAAACTCCAATCGTTTCACTGTCGAAATCGAGTCTAACCTTTGCCGACCAGGTGGTCCGGACACGCAGCTCTTCGCAGACGGTGACGCTTACTAACACCGGCGTTCTCAAGTTGACCATCAGTGGCGTGTCGGTGACTGGAACGAACGCAACCGATTTCAGTCAAACCAACACGTGCGCTTCGAGTCTCCCGCCTGGAGGGAAGTGTACGATCACAGTAACCTTCGTTCCGACTCAAATCGGGCCGCGAACGGCCTCGGTCAGCATCACTGATAACGCGGCAGACAGCCCTCAGACCATTGTTTTGAGTGGCACCGGCGTGGTTGCAGGTTCGAACGCGACACTCTCATCGACCAGCCTGAGCTTTGCTACGCAGATCGTGGGTACCTCGAGCCCGGTGCAGTCGCTCACGCTCACCAACTATGGCAGCGTGGCGCTCAGTATCAGCGCCATCGGCATCACAGGCGCCGATCCCAACGACTTTGCGCAGACTCACACATGTGCGGCGTCAGTGGCCCCGGGAGCGAGCTGCACGATCAACATCACTTTCAAACCTACTGTAGGTGGGTCGCGAACCGCGCTGTTGTCGGTAAAGGATACTGCGCCCGGCAGCCCCCAGACGGCGAGTCTGAGCGGGACCGGGACGGCCGTGATGCTCGCGCCAACCAGCCTGTCCTTTTCCTGCCGGTCGTTCCCCAGGACTTGTCCGCCTCCACCACAGCGCGTGACTCTGACGAACGTAGGGAGCACGATACTCGGTATCGGCGGCATTGCGATCACAGGCTCTGGTACCTTTTCGCAGACAAACAACTGCGGTTCGAGCGTGGCAAAGGGAAGCTCCTGTGTCATCACCGTAACGTTTAACCCGCCGCTTGGTAACCCGCTGCGCCCAAGTACTTTCACCGGTGCGCTTTCCATCAGCGATGACGGCGGTGGCAGCCCGCAGCAGGTTTGGTTATACGGGAGCCGTCGCTGAGGGCCGACCGGCGCCGAGAACCCCGACTGGTTCCAGCCACACAGATTACTCGAGACCTGCTCGGCGAAAGCCTTCGAGGTAATGCTCGCGCTCGACGTCGTGCTTGATCGGCATCTTGTTGGCGATCCAGCGCAGCGAGATATTGGGCTGCACGCGACGAAGCTCTTTCAACGCAGCCTGTGCCATATCGACTTGTCCCGCCATGCAGGCGGCGGCGGTGAGTACGCGGTGCGCGCCGACGAAGTCGCCGCGCTGGCGGATGCCCTCACGCGCAAGCCGCATCGCTTCTTCGTAGTTGCGTCCGACGTAGTGCGCGTAAGCGGCAATGCCGCAATAGATCGCGGCCAGCGGATCGCGCGGACTTAGCCGCAAGGCGCGCTGTGCGGCCCTCACCGCCTCCTCCCAGCGACCGCAGTACGCGAGCACCAGCCCATGGTAGCCCTGCGCCAACGAGAAGTTCGGATTGAGCCGCAGCGCCGCTTCGAACTCGGCGAGTGAGTCGTCGAACCGGCGCGCGAAGAGATGGACGGAGCCTAGCGCGAGGTGCGCCCAGGGATCCTCGCTGTCGGCCAAAAGCGCAGCATTTGCGGCGCGCTCGGCGATCGGGATCGCCACCGGCATGTCCTCCCAGCCCATGTGGGCGCTGAAGGTATGGCTGGTGGCGAGAACGCCTAACGCCTGGCCATAATTGGGATCGAGCGCGGTGGCTTTCTCGAGCAACGCCTGCGCCACGACGTTGTCCTGGCGCGTCACCCGCCAATGGTGCGACAGCGCCCGCATCACCAGGTCCCAGGCGTCCAGGCTGTCGGGCGGCTTGCGCCGGGCGTGGAAATTCTCAGCGGCGTAAAGCTGCGGCTCGATGGCGGCGACGATCGCCTCGGTGATCTCGTCCTGTACCGCAAATACATCGGCGAGGTCACGGTCGTAGCGCTCAGCCCAGAGGTGGCTGCCGGTGGCGACATCATTGAGCTGCGCGGTGATGCGCACGCGCTCGCCGACCTTGCGGACACTGCCCTCGACCACGTACCCGACGCCGAGCTCGTCGCCGATCTGCTTCAGATGCACGGCCTTGCCCTTGTAGATGAAGGAGGAATTCCGGGCAATGACGAAGAACCAGCGCAGCTTCGACAGCGCGGTGATGATGTCCTCGCTGACGCCATCGGAGAAATAGTCCTGCGTCGGATCGTCGGTCATGTTGGTGAAGGGCAGCACGGCGATCGCCGCTCGGTCCGGAAGCGGCAGCGCCGGGCGAGACGGCTCGGAGTTGTCCACCGCAATAGGCGCGGCATGCGCAGCATCGCCGGCCGTTTGTGCCTGTACCTCGCCCACGAAGCGAAAGCCCTTGCGGGCAATGGTGCGAATCAGCCGCTGCTCCTCCCCGCTGTCGCCGATCGCCCTGCGCGCCGCGTTGATGCGGCTGGTCAGCGTGGAGTCCGACACGACGCGACCGAGCCAGATCGCGGCGATGAGGTCGTCCTTGCTGACGACGTGGTCGCGGTTCCGCAGCAGATACACCAAGAGGTCGAACACCTGCGGCTCGATGGGAATCGGTTCATGGCCGCGATGCAGTTCTCGCCGCTCGACGTCGAGCGTGTGGTCGGAAAAGCGAAATTCCACCGTGTATCGCCCCTGCGCCGGCATCTGCCGTGGCGGTCAAGCAATATTCAAGCGCATCTCAAGGGCAAATCAAGCGCCGGGCAAGGCTTTTCGGCACCGCCCTTGGCATGCTTCAGACCTGACCGAGCCCGTTCCCACCAACCGAAACTTTTGGAGGACCCCCAGATGCCACTCGTTACGATCGATGTGATCAAGGACGTTTTCAGCCCCGCACAAAAGAAGGATCTCATCGCAAGGGTGACCCAGGCGATGATTGACGTGGAAGGCGAGAATATGCGGCCAGTTACCTGGGTCCGCATCAATGAGTTCGAGAGCGGAGATTGGGCAATCGGCGGCAAGGCACTCCGGACTTCGGACGTACAAGCTCTGGCTGCAGGGAAGGCGGCATAGGTCATTTGCTACGATACGGGACGGCGCGACACGGCGTCGTCCCGTCCCCTTTTTCGTTTTGGAGGCTGCCGTCTTGCGCTGCGGAATCAGCAGCGAACGTCAACTCCTGCTGGGAGAGCTATACACGTCCGCAGTGTGTCCCTTGTTGGCCGATTTGGGATGATGTTCAGGCGCCGCCGACGCTGGATTCGGCGCCGGCGGTGTCCTCGAATCTCGTACGCCGCTGCCCCGTAGACGGCCAATGGGTTACCCTGAAAGGGTCGGCCCGGGATTTTTCCGAGCATCGCTCGCAGCCAGACACCTACATGGACTCCTGGATTTCCGGTCTAGCCCTGCACGGCTATTCGATTCTTTTCGCTGCGGTATTCATGGAAGCGGTTGGGCTGCCGATACCTGCAGCCCTGGCCTTGCTCATCGCCGGAGGCGCGAGTGCTCGTGGCTCGTTGCAGGTCCCGTATGCTTTGGGTGGAGCCCTCCTGGCGATGGTCGCAGGCGACACGCTGATGTTCGTGATGGGCCGCTATACGGGATGGTGGCTGCTTGGCGTACTCTGCCGCATTTCATTGAATCCCGAATCGTGCATCTTGCGTTCGGCAGATTCCTTCTATCGCCGCGGACGGGCGCTGCTCGTGGTGGCAAAGTTCATTCCTGGAATCAACACGATGGCGCCGCCGCTGGCTGGTTGCATGAATATGCGTCTCGCGCAGTTCTTGGCGCTGGATCTGGCCGGTGCCGCGCTCTACGCCGGTGCGTACTTTGGCGCCGGGTTCCTTTTCAGCAACGCGCTGGAAGCAATCACCCGGGGTTACCAGACATTCGGCCGGATCGTCGGCTGGGTTGTGATCGTACTGATTGCCGGTTATGTGGCCTTCCAGTTTTGGCTGTGGATCAGAGCGCGCGCGCTGCGTACCGTTTCCTTCGAGATCCCTGCCGAGGCGGCGCGCCAAATGGCCGCTGGTGCTTGCATCTACGACGTGCGCAGCCACGGCTACCTCGATGCCAAGGCGACTCGTATCACCGGATCAAGAAGGCTGGATCCCAACACGCTGACGCGGTGCAGCGAGCAGTTTCCAGATGGACAACTGGTCTATGTGTACTGCACCTGCATTCGTGAAGCGACCAGCGTGCGCGTGGCGCGGGAACTTCACGATAGAGGAGTTCAGGTCGCGGTGATCAAGGGCGGTCTGCGGGCCTGGAAGAGTGCCGGTTTGCCTGTCGAGCCCGTGCCACTCGAGGAAATGGCGGCACTCCCGACCTTTCGTTAGCGCAAGGCCCTGATTTGAAGTCTAAGGTTATGTTCAGGGCGTGAGCTGCCGCTCGTGGGTTAAACTCGCCGCCGCAGTCACGGACTCACGCTCATGCGCAGACTCACGAACGAAGAGCTCAAGGCAGAGAACGCCCGGCGCCTGCTCCACCCGATGGCGCATCCCGGCACGGTGCGCGATGCGCTTCCCGATATCATCGCGCGCGGGGAGGGCAGCTGGATCTGGGACATCGACGGACACCGCCTCGTCGATGGCGTGGGTGGCCTGTGGTGCACCAACCTCGGCTTCGGCCGCCGCGAGATCCGCGATGCCATCGTCGCGCAGCTCGATGAGCTGCCCTTTTACAACACTTTCCGCGGCGCGACGCATCCGCGCGCCATCGAGCTCTCGCAGCGGCTCGTGAAGCTGATGGCCCCCGATGGCATCGCTGCGGTGCACTTCAGCAACGGCGGCTCGGATGCGGTCGAGGGGGCTTTGAAGCTCGCGCGCCAGTACTGGAAAGTGCAGGGGCAGCGCGATCGCACCAAGTTCATCTCGCTCCGCAAGGGCTACCACGGCACGCACTTCGGCGGCGCGAGCGTCAACGGCAATACTCCGTTCCGCCGTGCCTACGAGCCGCTCCTGCCGGGGTGCTTTCATGTCGACACGCCCTGGCTGTACCGCAACCCCTACACACAGGATCCGGCGGAGCTCGGCCGGATCTGCGCCGAGCTGCTCGAGCGCGAGATCGTCTTCCAGGGACCGGACACCGTCGCCGCGTTCATCGCCGAGCCGGTCCAGGGCGCAGGCGGGGTGATCGTGCCGCCGCCGAATTACTGGCCGCTCGTACGGCAGGTCTGCGACCGCCACGGGGTGCTCCTGATCGCGGATGAGGTGGTCACCGGCTTCGGCCGCATCGGCGACATGTTCGGCACGCGCCTGTGGGGCGTCAAAGCCGACCTCTGGTGTCTCGCGAAGGGAATCTCCTCGGGCTACATACCGCTCGGCGCAACGGCCGTCTCGACGCGCGTGCTCGAAGGCTTCAACGGCGCGGATCCGGCGCTCGGCACCATCAACCACGGTTACACCTACGGTGCGCATCCGGTGGCGGCGGCCGCGTCCCTCGCGACGCTCGATATCGTCGAGGGCGAGAACATCCCGGCGCGGGCCGCGCGCGAGGGCAAGTACTTCCTCGACCGGCTGCACGCCATGAAGCGCTTCCGCATCGTCGGCGATGTGCGGGGTGTGGGCATGATGGCGGGGATCGAGCTCGTGGCGGAGAAAGCCACCAAGACCTCATTCCCGGTCGGAGCGCCCGAGCTTTCCCGCGTGCATCGCGAGGTCTACCAGCGCGGCGCGATGGTGCGCCTGTCGGGCCCGAACATCATTCTCTCGCCGGCCCTCACCATCGAGCGCCCGCAGCTCGACCTCCTGTGCGATGCCCTAGAGGGGGCATTCGCCGCGGCCGAGGCTTGAGGGCGCGACGCGTCGCCGCGGGACACGGCAGCAGCGAGACAGGATGACAGGCCCCCGCAGCGCCACACCGATCGCTCCGCCCGCCGCGACGCTTTTTCCCGCGCGCGGGGAGCGGGAGCGGATCGATGACTACCTGACACGGGCACTCGCGCGCGCCGGGGAGCGCGTATCCGCTGGACCCGCCACACCGACACTCGATATCGAGACGTTCCGCCGCGAGCTCGAGCGCTTCGATTTCAACGCCACGCGACCTTTACCCGAGCTCCTCGACTGGTCGATCGGCATGCTCGAGCACGGCCTGACCCATCTCACGCATCCGCGTTACTTCGGGCTCTTCAACCCGGCGCCCACTTTTCCTGCGCAGTGTGCGGATCGCCTGGTCGCCGCGTTCAATCCGCAGGTCGCGAGCTCCGGCACATCGCCGGCCGCGGTGGCGCTCGAGGCGTACGTGATCCGGCGCATTGCCGAGCGCGCGGGCTTTCCCGCGGGCACCGGCGGCCACTTCGCATCGGGTGGATCCGAGGCGAACTACACCGCGATGCTCTGCGCGCTCACCCGGGCACATCCCGGCTTTGCTCTCGAGGGCGCGCGCGCCTTTCCCGGGCAGCCCGTGTTCTACGTCTCCAAGGAATGTCATCGCAGCTGGGTCAAGATCGCGCACCAGGCCGGCATCGGCCGCTCGGCGGCGCGACTCGTCGCGACCGATGTGCTCGGGCGGCTCTCGGTGCCGGCGCTCAACGAGGCGGTTTCGGAGGACCTCGCGAGCGGGCGCGTGCCGTTTCTCGTCGTGGCGTGCGCCGGGACCACGAACTCCGGCATGCTGGATCCGCTCAATGCGTGCGCCGACATCGCCGCGCTGCATCGCCTCTGGTACCACGTCGATGCGGCGTGGGGCGGGGCGATGATCGCCTCGGAGCGGCTGCGGGGCGTGCTCGTCGGTCTCGAGCGCGCGGATTCGGCGACCATCGATGCCCACAAGTGGTTCGCGACCACCATGGGATGCGGCATGATCCTGGTGCGCGACCCGGCGGCGCTGAGCGCGACCTTCCAGGTGTCGGCGAGCTACATGCAATCGCACGAGCTCTCGCTCGATCCCTACATGAACACCATCCAGTGGTCGCGCCGATTTCTCGGGCTGCGGCTGTTCCTGTCGCTCGCCGCCGCGGGTTGGGCAGGCCACGCGGCTCATATCGAGCGGGCGGTCGCGCAGTCCGAATGGATACGCGGCGCGCTCGAGCGACGCGGCTGGAGCATCATCAACGATTCGCCCTTTGCGCTCCTCAACGTCGTGCCGCCCCGGCGGCTCGGTGAGCCGAAGGCCGTGGTCGCGCGCGTGCTGGCCTCGGGCCGTGCCTGGGTGTCGCTCGGACGGTTCGAGGAGCGCGATGTGATACGCATCTGTGTCACTCATGGCGAGACCAGCGATGCGGATCTCGCCATCCTCGTGGACACATTGAATGCCAGCGGCTGAGGGCCGCTGGCGCGTAGCGACACAGCAGGGGATACCGTGCTCGCCATATTGAGCGCCATGCCGGATGAGATCGCGGCGATCGTCGAATCGCTAAGCGACGCCACGACCCGCACACTCGGCAGCCGGCAGTACCATGCCGGAAACTTTCACGGCGTGCCGGTGGTGGCGGTATTTTCGGGGTGGGGCAAGGTGGCCGCGGCCGCGACGACCACGCAGCTCATCGCCTCGTGCGAGGCTACCCGGATCGTCTTCACCGGAGTCGCGGGCGCCATGCGGCACGGCTCATCGATTGGCGATGTGGTCATCGGCACGGAGCTCATCCAGCACGACCTGGATGCATCGCCCATCTTCCCGCGTTACGAGGTGCCGCTGCTCGGCAAGGCGCTGCTCGCCACCGATGCCGGCCTGCGCGGGCGGCTGCGCGCGGCCGCGCAGGAGTTTCTGCGCCAGGATCTCCC
>Ga0306920_100001962_pt1 | contig 25687 bp, 21 predicted proteins | sample flu12Cox44000170_FD_204666 | JGI IMG/M metagenome (GOLD analysis project Ga0306920, IMG submission 204666) | Lab enrichment of tropical soil microbial communities from Luquillo Experimental Forest, Puerto Rico - flux4day.12C.oxic.44.000.170 (v2)... | ecosystem: Environmental > Terrestrial >...
TCACCTGGTTGGCGCCGCGGCCTGCTAACTGAAACCCCCGCGATGTGGCGGGCGATCGCCACCATGATTTCGTTCTTATCTCCGAAGTGGTGGTAAAGCGACGGCGCGCGAACACCCAAATGCTGGGCCAACCGAGGCAAGCTGAATGCGTTAAGTCCCTCAGCATCGATGATTTCGATAGACGCCTGCACGGCGGCCGCCCGGCTTATCAGGGGCTTCGAAGGTCGGGCCATCTCAAACCACGACCCGATAGCCCTGCGGCCGAGCAGTAATGCGGCTCATGAGGGCTCTGATCAGCTCGGAAGCACACCGCAGCGTGACCACCGAACATGAGACGCCAGGACCTGCGCTGCGCGTAAGTCTGCGGATCACAACACCCCAGACGGTGCGTGAACGGCCGGGACCGAAAACAGGCGAAGGGGAACTTCGCCGAGCGCCCGCCGGGCCTATGGCCCCAAGAAGAATTAACCTCACGCCTTTAGAATACTTGAGGACAGCTAAGACCACTGCCCAAGTCTTGCGTGGTGTGTCGGACGCGGCGGCCTCACCTGGTTACTGTTGGCGCCGTTGACGCGGCTCTGTGGCCGCAGCACCGGCCGTAGCAGCGGTTGAACTTCGTGTCAGCTTTTCAGCAGTCGACGCCCCCCGATCGACGCGTGCGTCACCTAGGGCGGTGATCCCAGTGAGAGCCCCGCGATCGGCACTGCGCGCGGTGTGCGCGAGCTGTGCTGGTCTGCTCAGGTGTCGCACCGTTCCAGGCGAAAGGTCCGGATTTGAAGAACTGCGGGATGACCGCCGGGTAACCGTGATCGGCGCGCAGATATTGAGATAGCCCAAGCTGACGTGACGCTGTCGGCCGTTACGATCGACCAACCTCTGAGGTCGCTGGACGGGTTTACGCCCAAGCTACTGACCAAACAATTCACCAGGCTACCCTTACAAATTGAAACGATCGGCCACGTAGTTCTCCACAACTATTTAGGGTTTGACAAGCATCGATACTGCTTTAGATTTACGATCGTTCACGCTGGGTGTCAGGTGTCGCGCGTCCTCGGCGCGGGGCCGACCGATAAAGGACTACAGGTGATTGGTGCCACCGTGCAGATTGCCCTCCGTTGACATCGGCCCGGCAACGCGTTGGAGGAATGTCGACTCCGGTGCGCTCCGCGACCGGATCACATGAGGCCGGCGAGCTGCGCAGCTTCCAGGTCCAGTGCCATGTCCGCGTACCGGCGGGTCTGGTCCGCGATTACGCGGTCGACCCGCTCGGAAGGCGCGACCTGGCTGGACAGGCCGCAAAAGAGGTAGACGGCATAGAGGGCACCCTCGCGGTAGGCCCGGAAGCAGTCGTTGAAGTCATAGCCGGAAACCCCAGTCGCAGTGAGGCGGTCGTGGAACTCTTTGAGCAGTGCCCGCTCAGTGCAGCGGCGTGTTTCCGTTGAGAGTGAGGAGCCAAGGAAGTACGCCGGGTCCATTCCCGGCGGTCCGAGGCGCACGGTCTGGAAGTCGAGAAGGGTGGCCCGCGGGACGGGGTCGAGGCTGAAAAGGATGTTGTCCGTGCGCAGGTCGCCGTGCTGAACGACCGACGGGCCGTCCCACGCTCTGACCCATTTGCCCGCCTGCGGAATCACGGTCTCGAACAGCGCGACCTGGGCGGGTTCGAGTGCATGGCCGAATCGGTTGAGCCACGGCTCGAGCCCGGCGGGCATCGAGTCGAAAACCTGCACTGTCCGTTGATGATCCGCGAGCCAGGGCATTGCCGCGGTGGTCGGCGAATTCCATGAAGCGCTCTGGAGATGGGCGAGCTCGGTCAACACCGCGCTACACTCGTCGCCGGTGCTCTCCGTGAGGACGTCGCCGGGGCGCGTCTGCCCACTGAGGTCCGCGAGAACCAGCGTGAACGCGCCCGTCGCTTCGTCGAGCTCGGCGAAATGGCGAGTGGGAGTGCTCACGTCGGCCAGGTGTGGAAGCAGGTCACGGTAGAAGCGGACCTCGAGTTCGTACATCCGCATCGCCTGGGCGAGGGCACGCGTGCCGCCATCCGACGTCGGGAACTTCACGATCACCGACGCGGGCGAACCGTCGGTGGCGTCCCAGGTCAACGTCGCACGCACCATTTGGCACATCGCACCGCCGCCCACCCGGTCGATCTGGACCTCGGTCACCGCTGAGCCGAAAGACCCGAGTGCCCGCGTGAACCACTCGGGGGTGAGCCCGTCCGTACTGGACACCACCATCATGAGCATCCTCCGTCTCTTCTTATGGGCGTCCGGCGCCCAACGCCTGGCGCTGGTGGGCACGGATGACGTCGATGTCAAACCAGTCCTGGTTCTCGCCCCAGCCGGGCTCGCCGTCGACGCCCCAGCTAGCTAGGCACCACTGCATGTGCCAAATGCTGTGCCACTTCAGGCAGTTCTGAACTACTGACTCCGCGCGCAGCTCTCTGCCGTGCTCGTCGATCAATTGGAGGGCGACCCTTCGGGGCCGGCCGTCCACCTCGCGGTCCAGCACCTCGCGGGTGCCGCCGACGACATGCGCCGTGATTCCGTCCTTGGTCATGTGGCCATAGCTGACTTGGTCGATCGATCGTGCGGTCACCGGCGCCTTGGGGTCGGGCCGTGCCGACGTCACGGCGAACGAAGTGCGGTCCGAGGCCCAGGCGAAGTCGAAGCCGCCGCCGGGAAGGTTGTGCGCCGGACCGGGCCGCAGGCCCCGAGAGTGGTCGCGGAAGTGGTGGCAGTCCACCGGGATCTCCTCGCCGTCCAGGGTGATGGTGCCCGTCACGGTGCCGAGTTGTTCGTAGTGGACGCCGCCGTAGATGTCGAAGCCGTGCTCACCGGAGTAGTGCAGGTTCGGCGGCTTGTAGGCGCCGGTCCAGAGCAGATCGAGCGAATAGGTGTCGCTGGTGTAACCCAGTCGATACTGCTTGAGCGGCTCAATGATCTTGCAGCGCATGCCGTTACCGAGCTCGAAGTCGAACATGTCGGTGTCGGAAGCCATCGGGTTGAAGTGGAACCATTCCGAATAAACGCAGTTGTGAGATTCCATGCCCTTGTCGTCCCACAGCGCGACGCCTGCCGATGTCAGGTTCATGTTCGGCCGGTGCCAGACATAGAAGTAGCCATCGATCTTGCGCTCGGGAATCATGAACCCGAACAGGCCGGACTCGTTCCAGAACGGCTCGGTGGGCCGCTCGTGGTAGCGAAACGAGTCATCTTCTGGCGTGATTTCGCGTTCGGTGTCGATTGTCATCTGCGTCCTTCTCGTCGTCTTTCTCTTGTCACAATTCCTGGAGAAGCTCCTGCAGCCGCGGGAGTTGTTCGCCGATCACCCGCGCTGCCTCCTCGGGTGCGTAGGTGGTTCCGGTGACGTCGCCCAGCAGCAGGTGGGTGGCGCCGGACTCGGCGTAGGGGGCGATGCGCTGAGCGATTTCGTCGGCGTTGCCCAGCCAAGCGAGCTCCTCGACGAGCTCCACGGGGATAGTGTCGGCGATCTCGACCAGACGTTCGGCCTCGATCGTGTGCGGGATGATGTCGGCCTGGCCACGGCAGTCCGGCCCACCCGGATGCTGCAGGCCGTAGGTGCGCCAGGTCGCGGCGGGCAGGTAGTAGGCGATCAATCGCGCGACCGGTAGCTGTTCAAGGGTCCGCAAGACCTGCTCGCGTGATTCTCCGAGAATCGTCGCGGGCACCAGCGAGGCCACCGGTGTGGGCCTGCCGGCGTTCGCGGCGGCAGCTTTGATGATCTCGAACTGCTCGCGGTAGCGGTCCACGCTGCTGGGCAGGGGCAGCCAGCCGTCGGCGTACGTACCGGTCAGCCGCAGCATCCGCGGATGCTGCGCAGCAACCCATACCTGTGGGATGCCCTTGATGCCGTCGCGCGGAAGTCCGGTGCGGCCAACACCTTCGGGCATGCGGCCATGGTCGAGCATCGATCGGATCTCCCGCAGGGCCCGTTCCACATTGCCGACGGGTGAGTCGTAGTCATACCCGAAGGGGACGATGGACTCCGCCTCGCCTGACCCCAGACCCAGGACGAAGCCGCCCCGGCAGGCATCGTGCAGCGTGAGTGCGGCGCGTGCCAGATCGCCGCCCCGCCGTCGGGTGGCATCGGTGACGCAGGTGCCCAGCGGCAGATCAGTTGTGGGGCCCAGAGCTGCAGCGACGCAATAGGGATCCAGCAGGGCATCGGGGTCGGGGAGTGCCTCCGCGGCGGGAAACAGCGGCCAGATTGCTGGATGGGTGAGGCCCATCATGTGGTCTAGTACCCAGACGTCGTCGACCCCCACCCGCTCCGCGGCGTTAAGGGCGGCGCGGTTGACGTCCACGGATTGCATCGTGGGGAGCAGCAATCCAAGTCTCATGGTGTCCCTTGCTTAACGTCGAACTCAATGCCACAATATTTACACCGTAAAGTTTAGATGTCAAACCTCGATGTTTTACCTTCTTGGGCAATGACTACCGGCAATCGGCCTGGGCGCCGCGCACTCCTCGACGTCGAACATGTGATCGACGTGGCGCTGGCGATCCTCGACGCCGATGGCCTCGAAGCCGTCAGCTTCCGCCGCCTGAGTGCTGACCTCGGCGTCAGTCACATGACCTTGTACGGCTATTTCGACTCCAAGGAAGCTCTCCTCGAAGCGCTTGTCGCGCGCACCATCACCGTCCCGTCCACCCGACGAGCGACGAGCGCAGCTTGGGACGCCGTGCTCTTTGACGCCATCCGGGACTTGCACCGCATCCTCATCGAGCGCCCCGGCATCGCGGAGATCCTGGTCTCGCAGCAGCTCACGGGCGACTGGGTTGCCGAAGCGCGCGAACACCTCCTCGACATCCTTCGCGGTGGGGGGTATGACGAGCGCCAGGCAACTGACGGAATCAGCGTTATCTTCAACTACCTGCTTGGCGCGGTCATGATCGAGACGAGACGGGGACGGGGCGGGTCGCCGTCCTCGTTCGAGGTTGGTCTGCGGTACTTGATCACCGGTCTCAAATCCGACCCGCCGTGAGCCGGGCGAGGCGTCATTCGCTGGGTCCAATTTCCAATTCCCGCCGTATGAAAGCTTTTCCGTCGCGACGTATCGACTTCATGTGGGGTACACGCTCGTTCAGGAGTGTGACAGTGGATAAGGACGGCAACCCTTGATGCGAATCGGGCACGGGCACTTCTTCCAGAACGTCGAAGGGCGACCCGATGAAGAAGTTTGGCGAACGGAGATGGCGCTCGCCGACTGCGCCGAGCATGTCGGCTTCGAGTCGGTCTGGGCGGTCGAGCATCATTTCGGGGGCTATTCGATGTCGACGGACCCGCTGCAGTTTCTGACCTGGGTGGCGGCACGCACCCAGCACGTCAAGCTCGGCACAATGGTGTCTGTCCTGCCGTGGCGCGATCCAATCCGGCTGGCCGAGCATGCCTGGGAGATGGACACCACGAGGGTTATCGGCGGCCGCTGAGCCCGCTGGTGTAGCAGGGCAATAAACGATCGTTAATCAACGGCTTCCGCTCCGTCCAAATCCGGGTTATAGTTATTTTTGAGATGACTAGTCACGTAATTCCAGAGCTCCTGCGCGCTCGCGCTGCCGCAACGCCGAATCGCGTGTGCTGCGCAATGGACGACGATGTGTTCACCTACGCCGAGATGGATCAGCGCTCCGATGCGCTCGCGGCTGGTCTGGCGCAACTGGGCGTTGGTCGCGGCGAGCGGGTGGCCATGCTGGCGCCCAACCGCACCGAGCTGCTCGAGCTCTTCTACGGTGTGGCCAAGACGGGCGCCGCCCAGGTGCCGTTGAATGCCTTCCTGAAGGGCGAATTCCTGGCCCACCAGCTGCGCCAGTCGCGCTCGAGCGTGCTCGTTACCGATGCCGCCGGCCGCGATGCCCTCGCTCCGCTGAGAAGCCAGCTTCCCAACCTGCGAACGGTGGTGATGCTCGATGACGCCGAGGGTGACGAGGTTCCGTACTCGACCCTGGTCACGCACGGTCATACACCGCCACAGGTGCAGGTGAGCACCGAGGACACTATGTCGATCCTGTACACCTCGGGCACTACCGGTCTGCCGAAGGGCTGTGTGGCCAGCCACGGCTACTACTGCCGCAGCGGAGGACTCATCGGCCAGGCGTTGGAGGTCACCGAAGACGACATTTTGTTCGCGGGTCTGCCGCTGTTTCATGCCGGCGCGCGCCTGGTGACCGTCACACTGCCTCTGGTCTACGGCATTCCCGCCTATCTGCAGGCGACATTCAGCGCCCGCGGATACTTCCCGGGCGCGAACCGGGTCGGCGCCACGCTGATGATCGCGGTCGGTGCCATGGGCGCTGCGATCCTGGCCACCGAGCCGTCGCCGGCCGACCGTGACCACAAGGTAACCCGGATCATGTGCGCGCCGCTGTCACTGCAGGCCCAGGCGACGTTCCGGCAACGTTTCGGTGTCGAACCATGGGTGGACATTTTCGGCCAGACCGAGTGCATGCCGACCACGTTGACCCCGCTGTCGTCGGATCGTCGCGACCCCGACGGCTGCGGCCTGCCGGCGCCCGACCTCGAGGTGGCCCTGCTCGACGACGGGGGCAACGTCCTGGAAGGCGAGGCGACGGGCGAGATCTGCCTGCGCCCCAAGACGCCGTACGCGATGTTCGACGGCTATTTCCAACAGCCCGAGGCCACGCTCGAGGCGTTCCGCGGCCTGTGGTACCACACCGGCGACTACGGACGGCGCCTGCCCAGCGGGGCGTTGGCGTTCGTCGACCGCAAGAAAGACAGCCTGCGCCGCCGAGGCGAAAACGTCTCGAGCGTCGAACTCGAGCAAGCCATCGACCGCCATCCGGCCGTGGTCGAATCCGCCGTGCACGCGGTCCCATCGAAGCTCGTCGAGGACGACATCAAGGCCTGCATCGTGGTCAGCTCACACATCGAACCCGCGGAACTGTTCGCGTTCTTCAAGAACCACCTGCCCTACTTCGCGATCCCCCGCTACGTCGAAATCCTCGACGCCCTCCCCCGCAACGGCGTGGGCCGCGTGATGAAGCACAAACTCCGCGAAGCCGGTATCACGCCGAACACGTGGGACTTCGATGGGATGGGGTTGACCGTCGCCAAAAAGGAGCGCCGCTAATGGACTTCAATCTGACATCCGCGCAACAAGACCTGCAGGCACGCGCCGAGAAACTCGGCCGGTCGTTCGCCGATGAGGCGCGTGCCTGGGACGAGTCCGACGAGGCGCCCTACCGCGAGATCTTCGATCGCGTTGGGGCCGAAGGCCTTTTCGGGGTGGCGATGCCCAAGGAGTACGGCGGCCAGGGCGGGGGCGCGGTCGAGTACCTTATCGTGGTTGAGGCGCTGTTCCGCTACGCGCAATCGTGGCTGCCGCCAGAGCCCGTGTTCTGCACCAGCGGTCCGGGACCCTCAATGTTCCTACTCGGCGATGACGCCGTGAAGGAAAAGTACCTCCACGACATCGTTGCCGGCCGCCGCGCCTGCAACATCGCGCTGACCGAGCCCGACGCCGGCTCCGCCCTGACCCACCTCACGACCACGGCCGCGCGCGACGGTGACGACTTTATCCTCAACGGCACCAAGAATTTTCTGACGGGTTCCAACGTCAACGACCTCAACGCGACGTTCGTGCGCTTCGATGACGTGCCGGGTGCCAAGGGTATCGGCGCGGTGGTGGTGGAGACCTCGATGCCCGGCGTCGAGATCCAGCGTGGTCGGGTATTCATCGGTGACCGCGGAATCCACCACGGCGACATGGTTCTCACCGATGTCCGCGTGCCCGCCGAGAACGTGATCGTGGGACCGGGCCAGTTCGCCCGGTTGATGACCGCGTTCAACCTCGAGCGCCTGCACAACTGCGGCTTCTGGCTGGGCTTTAGCCAGGCAGCCTACGACGAGGCCGCCAAGCGGACCCAGCAGCGGGAGGCCTTCGGCAAGCCGATCATCGACTTCCAGGCCGTCTACCACACGCTGGCCGATATGTGGGTGCAGATCGAGGCGCTGCGGCTTTTGGCCTACCGGGCCGCCGCTTCGGCGATCGAGGGCCGCTTCCCAAAGCTGGCAGAGGTCACGCAGGCCAAGCTATTCGGCGCCACCGTCGGCCCCCAGATCAGCCTCAAGGCGATGGAACTGCACGGCGGTTATGGCGTGACCACCGATTACGCGATTCAGCGCATCCACCGCGACTGCGTCACCAACGTCGTCGCCGGCGGGGCACCGGCCGTCCTACGCAACGGCGTGGCTGCCGGGCTGTTTCCCGACAAGAGGTTCCCCCAAGCATGACGCTGACCGTCGAACAGCAAGATTTCGCCGACGCAGTCCGCGACTTCTGCGCGCGTGAGTGCGCCACCCGCGAACAGCGTGAGGTCCTGCTCGACCCGGACGAGGAGGACCAGTCCTCGGCCTTGTACAAGAAGCTCGCCGAACTCGGGTGGCTCGGCGTCGCAATCCCCGAGGAGTACGGGGGATCCGGCGGGACCTACGTCGACCAGACGATTCTGTTCGAGGAGCTCTGGCGCGGGCTGGCGCCGGTCAAGGCGCTCGGTCCGACCACCACGGTCGCCGGCTGCTACAAACGCTTCGGCTCCGAAGAGCAAAAGCGCGAGGCCCTGTCGGCCATCGCCAACGGTGAGATCATGTCGATCTCGATCTCCGAGCCGGGTGCGGGATCGGATGTCGCGGCCATCACATGCTCGGCCAAGGCGGTAGAGAACGGCTACGTGATCAACGGCCAGAAAACTTGGTGCTCCTACGCCCACCGCGCCGGCCGTATCGTTCTCGTCGCCCGAACGAGCCGCGACGGGAAGCCGCATGCGGGCTTGACCATTTTCGAGGTGCCGCGCGATGCCGAAGGCATTGAGACCCGGCGCATCTCGACTCTGGGTGGCCGCGAGGTCAATGACGTGTTCTTCACCGACTGCTTTGTGCCCGACCAGAATGTGGTCGGCGAGATCGGGCGCGGTTTCCCTCAGATCATGGCCGGCCTCGACGGTGAGCGGCTGCTCGGCGCCGCGGTCGGCCTCGGCATCGGACAACGCGCTCTCGACGACACCGTCGCATACGTCAAGGAACGCAAGCAGTTCGGCAAGACCATCGGCACATTCCAGGCGTTGCGTCACCGGATCGCCGACCTCGCAACCGAACTCGAATGCGCACGCCTGCTCACCTATGAGGTCGCCGAACGCCTCGAGCGGGGCGCCGATCCCGTGACGACCCGGATGACGTCGATGGCCAAGATCAAGACGTCTGAAGTCGCGAAACGCATCGCGCTGGAAGGCATGCAGATGATGGGCGGCTACGGCTACGCGACCGAGTACGACATGGAAAGCCACGTCCGCCACTCACTAGTGCTGCCGATCTACGCCGGCACCAACGAGATTCAACGCGAAATCATCAGCGGCTCGCTGGGCCTGCGCTGAGCTCGACTCCCACCCGCGTGTCGTGGTGTCAGTACCACGTTGATGATGCGATTGGCCGCTTGCTGGCCACTGCGGAAACGACCGCAATGACGGCACAACCGGTGCGCCGAAGCGGTTTTCGTTGTGATTGTATGTGGTTTTCCCGTGGTTGTTATCGCCATATTTCGATCCTCATGATGGCCACCACCGGACACATCGATAGTACGTCCCTCAGGGCGGCCAGGTTTTTACCGGGTTCAGGTTTAGTGTCGGGACGCTGTCTTTACTATTTTGGATTTCGAACCCCTCGGGTGCGGCCGTCATGCATTACCCATAAGTTCGGGAAGGCGCTGTCAACGATGACCTTCATGAGTAGTCAATCCCCTCGGGTCAGCCGGGAGTGATCGTGACCGGCAGCTGATATACGCCCCGCGAGAACGCATCACGGACGTAGCTGATCTCGCCGGCAGGTGTGATGTCTTTGGCACGCTGCAGCAGTTCCTCGAGCAGGATCTTCATCTCCAACGCGGCCACGTGCTTGCCCAGGCACTGATGCGGGCCCCGGCCGAAGCTGACATGCGGATTCTTCTCGCGGGCCAGGTCGAATGTGTTGGGTTCATCGAACGCGCGCTCGTCGAAATTGCCGGCGGCAAACAGCATCAGCACGATGTCGCCCTCTTTGATGTGCTGGCCGTGCAGCTCGTGATCGGTGGTAACGGTGCGCACCAAGTGGGTAAACGGGGTGGCGATGCGCACGATCTCTTGGATCGCGGTGCCCGGAATGTCGTGGGCGTGCTCGCGCAACCAGGCCATCTGCGCCGGGTTGCGCATCAGCTCGTGCATGCCATGGCTCAGTGAGGTGCGGGTGCTCTCGGCGGCCCCGCTGGCCAGCAAGGCGACGTTGCCCATCAGCTCGTCTTGAGAGATGACCTCGGCTCCGGCCTGCACCAGCTGGGTGATTACGTCGTCGCCGGGCTCGCCACGCTTGAGGTCGGCCAATTCGACGGCATAGCTCAGCAGATCAACGATGGCCTGCAGCACGTATTCGAACGACGGGGTGATGCGGGTGTCAAACGGCGCGGCGAAGGTGTCCACCCAGGCGAAGAATTTCGCCCGGTCTCCCCGCGGCACCCCCAGCACATCACCGAGGGCCTCCATCGGCATAGTGTGTCCGATGTCGGTGACGAAGTTGAAGGTGCCCTTCTCTAAAGCCGCGTCGACGATGTTGGCCGCGTACCCGCGGAACTTTTCCTCAAGCTTTTTAACCATGTGCGGCGTGAATGCCTTGCTCATCACCGCTCGCTGCGTGCGATGCTTGGCGCCGTCCATGGTCAGCATCGCCGGCTTACCACCGACACTTGGATCCAGCGGACTGAACTTCCACATCAGCACGCCGCCGCGATCGGCCGCGTACAGCTCGGAATTCTTATCGACGGCCCAGATGTCGGCGTTGCGGCTGACGACCCACGCCCGGTCGATGAGCATCGGGTCATTGAACTCGTACCGGTAGCAGGGTGCCTCATCACGCAAATACGCATACTCCGCCAACGGCAACCCAAATGTGGTGGGATCACCTTTGGCGTAGGTGCCGGCATCCAGAACACGAATGTCGGGCTTGGCTGTCGTCATCATCGACTCCTCACCGTTCAGTAGGACCGCGGGAGGCCCAGGGTGTGCTCTGCAACATAGTTGAGCACCATTTCATGGGAAACCGGCGCGATCCTGATCAGCCGCGCGAGCCAATACATGTCAGTCAGGCCGTATTCGAGAGCGACACCGTTGCCGCCGTGTACCTGAATGGCCTGGTCGATGGCATGCACGCCTGCCTCGGCCGCAGCGTATTTCGCCATGTTGGCCACCTCACCGACGCCGGGATCACCGACGTCATAAAGCATGCATGCCTTCTGGACCAGCAGGCGCGCGGATTCGAGCTCAATCTTCGCCTTGGCGAGCGGATGCGCGACGGCCTGGTGGGCCCCGATCGGCACACCCCACACATTCCGTTCACGCACATATTGAACCGCCTTGTCCAGCGCGTAGCGCCCGATGCCGATCGTCTGGATGGCCCCGAGGATTCGCTCGGGGTTGAGCCCGTCGAATACCGCACGCAAGCCCTCGTGTTCGGCGCCAATAAGTCTGCCGGGGCCAACCTTGACCCCTTCGAAGAACAGCGTCCACTGCTGCTCGGGGACGTCGACGGCCGTCGGAATGTGCTGGCGCTGCAGCCCTTCGGCGTCCGGTTCGACAACGAATAACGACAGCAGGCCGCGCCCGTCCGCGCGCTGGCCAGTCCGCGCCACCACCACAATTTGGTCGGCGTTCTCAACGCCGGAAATGAATGTCTTTGTCCCGCGCAACACCCAGTGGTCACCGACCTTCTCGGCGACGGTGCTGATCTTGTGCGAGTTGGATCCGGCATCCGGTTCGGTGATGGCGAACGAGAACCGCTGCTTGCCGCTGGCAATCCCCTCGAGCCAGGCGTCCTTCTGCTCGGTGGTGCCATACTTCGCGATCAACTGACCGCAGATCGCCTGTGAGAACACCAGTGGCACCATGGGGCAGCCCGCCGCCGCGAGCTCCTCGGCGACGACCATCAGCGTCCACAGGCTCTGCCCGCCCCCGCCGTACTCCACCGGCAGGCACACCCCGAGAAATCCTTGTTTCCCAAGGGCGCCCCATAGCTCGCTCGCCGAACCGCGTTCGCGCACTTGTCGCATGAAATACGAGTGCCCGAAGCTTTGCGCGATCTGAGCCACGCTGTCGCGCAGCATCTTCTCTTCGTCGGACGGCACCAACCGCATAACGGGTTGGGTGCCGAGATCGTCTTGGTTGATACCCGTCATGAGTGCCTCTCTGTTATCCATCGTTCGTCGTGTTCATGCGATCTGTGTTGGGGGTTCTCAGCCTGCCGGGATGCTGCTCCCCCGCGTTCGGATCGGTTCGGCCGCAGCCCCAGCTGTTCGAAGTCCCACACGCGCTCGTCGATAGGCCGCTCGCGCAGTTTGTATTTCATGGTTCGCCCTATGGCGGTTCGCGGAAGCTCGTCGAGGAACTCGACGTAGCGCGGTATGGCGTAGGACGGCAGCTGTTCGCAAAAGAATGCAAAACAGTTCCTCGGGGGTGATGATCACCCCTTCGTTGAGCACGATGCATGCCTTGACGTCGTCTTCGGTCAGCGCGGACGCGACGGCGTGCACGGCGACGTCAACGACCTTCGGGTGCGCGCGGATCGCCGTTTCAAGCTCGCGTAGCACGGCCCGGGCCGCGCGCTGGTAATAGCCGTGGCTGAGTAGGCAGCCCTTCGGGAGCCCAGTGGTACCCGAGGTGTAGATGATCGTCATGGTGTCGGCGGGATTCACGCTGACTGCGGGAGACGCAGAGGTGGCCCCCGCGAACTCCGCATAAACGATCCGCGCGATACCAGCGAGTTCCGCTCCGTCCTGGTCATTGTCGGGTAACACGCACAGGCGCAGATCGGGCAACTCGTGTGCGACGGCAGCGAATGTGCCGGCACCTTCACCATCGGCCACCATCACCGATGCTTGGGATTGATTGAGTTGGTAGCGAAGGAATTCGCCCTTCAGGGCTGCGTTGAGCGGTACCTGAGTCGCGCCGAGCTTGGCCAGCCCGAAGAACAGCTCGACCACTTCGGGGCTGTTCGGGGCCAGCAGCGCCACCCGGTCACCGGCTTGCACGCCGTGAAGGTGCAAAGCCGCGGCCACCGCGTCCGAGCGGGCGTCGAGCTCGCCGAATGTATACCCGTGTCTGCTGACGGTCAGGTAAGGCCGATCAGGCAGCTCTACGGCCCGAACGCGCAGCAACTCACCTAGCGAAAGTACGTTCCGGGACTCTCGGGCAACGGGTTTCGTAGCCGACATCAGCTGTGGTACTCCACGTCTTGCATCTTCCTCTACAACCGGATTTCTATCCGCTGACCGTAGTTTATATGATCGTATAAGTTACGCTAGCATGTAACTATGGCGACTGAGAACGGGCACAGAGAAGCCGGGGTCGCGGACCATGACGTGCTGGTCGAGCGCCGCGACACAACACTGGTGGCGCGGCTGAATCGTCCCGAGCACGGCAATTCCGTTCAAGGCACGCTACTGCGCGATCTGCTGCACGCGTTCGAAACCGCCGACGGTGACGACGGCGTCCGGGCGATCGTCACGATCGGTGAGGGATCCACTTATTGCGTCGGCGCGGACCGCGATGTGCTCGGGCGCGTCGGCTCCGAGGGCGGAATCAATTTCCACGAGCTCGGGTACCAGGGCGCTCTCGGCGGAGATTGGGGGATGCCGCCGCTCTCTGCGGTGCAACGGCGCTCCGATACCCTCGGGTTCGGGCGCTGGGTCACGCGCATTCTCGACGTCTCCACCCCTACCATCGCGGCAATCAATGGGGGCACAGCCGGCGGTGGCCTGGCGCTTGCGCTGTTGCATGACATCCGGATCGCATCGAAAACTGCCAAGTTCGCTCCCGTCTTCATCGCGCTGGGTGTTTCCCCGGAGATGGGCGTGAGCTGGCTGCTGCCCCGGATCATTGGCTGGCCTAAGGCATTCGATCTGCTTACCCGCGTTCGCCCGATCGAGGCCGACGAAGCGCTCGAGATCGGGCTCGTTGAGACGGTCGTCGAGCCGCACGAGCTGCTCGACGCCGCGCTGGCCCGTGCGGCGCACTTCGCCCAGCTTCCGCCGGTCTCGGTCCGGATGGTGAAGCGACTGCTGCGTCAATCGACCGAATCCACACTCGAGACCCAGCTCGAGCGTGAATGGCATAATCAGACACGTCTTTTCGGCTTTGCCGACACCGGCGCGGCCGTGAAGGCCTACCTTGAACACCTTTGAGACTGCTATGACCGAAATGGATCTTGCCGTTACCGAGAACGGACGCGAGCGTGGGAAACGGCTGCGAACTCAACGCATTGTCAGCGCCGCCCGGGATCTGATTCACGAGCGACCCGACCTGAGCCCCACCATCCCCGAAGTCGCCGCGCGCGCCGGCGTGGCCCCAATGACCATCTTCAATCTGATCGGAACCCGCGACGACCTGTGGGCCGCATTGGCTGACGAGTCACTGGCCGATTGGCAAGACATCGCTTCTGAGGTAGCGGATCCGCATCAGCGGGCGCGCAAGATCGTCGATGAGGTGATGCGCATCATCAGCACAGAAGCCCCAGTCTGGCGCGCCCTGATCTCGGGGTGGCGCGACAGCGGCCGCGTGCTGGAGCGCGAACCCAGCAAAGCGCTCGTCGAATGCCTGCGGCAGGCGGCCGAGGAAGGCCGCATCGCCGCTGGCGTCGACGTGCGCCGCCTCGGCGCGATGATCTTCAGCGGCCTGGTGGGCATCGTGCACCAATGGGCCGCCGGCCTCATCGGCGACCGGGCGATGCGCAGACGCGCCCGCGACCTCGTCGACATCGCATTTGCCGCCGGCCGCCCCGACAACACCTCGCCAACCTGGGACCTCGGCTCCGGCTAACCCGGGTGGCGGTGCCCAGTGCGCGCCGTTACCACCGGCGGCTTCGGGGAGTGCAGGGTGCGGGCCGAGGGCGTGTCTGATAAATGGGGTAGCCAGATGGTGATTGCCCTAAGTACGGCGGCGGCGCGGTAGACGATGGCGAGTCGTGGCGAGTAGCGATGCCGCGCCACTGCTTGCAGCGTTGAAAGCTGCGTTCAACATCGTTGCGGCCCTGGTAATCCTCGGCATCGAATGCTGGCGGCCGACCTCCGGCGCTGCCTCGGCGTTTGCGGTGGGCAATCTGGTCATCAGGCTGTGGGATCACCGCGGTGATGCCCCTACCGCGCAATAGTTCGCGAATAGCTTTCGACGAGTAGGCCTTGTCGCCGCGGAATTTGTCAGGGCGCGTGCGTGGTCCTCCCGTCCGCTGGACGCGACCCGCAGGTGGCCCATCAGGATCGAAAACATCGGGGCGTCGCCGGCCTGGCCGGGTGCGGTCAGCACCACCAACGGCATCCCGGCCCCGTCGACCAGATGATGGATCATGGTGCTCAGCCCGCCGCGGGAACGGCCAATACCGTGGTCAGCAGGCTCGACGGACAGATTCGTGTCATTCGACGGATCCCCTGTGTCCCGCGGGAGGTTCGTCGCGTGCTGATGAGTCCGGTTGACCGTCGAATCCACGCTGACCGCCCAATCGATCAGATCAGCGTCAGCTGCATCGGTGAGTACCGCGGCCAGAATCGCATCCCAGGTGCCGTCCTTGTTGTATTGGTCATGACGACGCCACACCGTCTTCCACGCCCTGAACTGCTCGGGCGGATCTCGCCACGGCGACCTGTTCGATACCGCCAGATGATCGCCTCTACCACCGTGCGGTGATCACGAAACGGCCTGCCGCCCTTGGCCGACGCGCTACAGAATGTAAAGGTGCTGGGGGGATGACGTTAACGATAGCTACCATGCCTGAATCCCGGCTGGAGGCAGTTGCCCAACGACTGTGCCTGATCGCCGGACCGGTGACGCTGATCGGCTTCGCAGTTGGAGCCATTCCAATTGGGCATTTCGTTTCGCCCTTTAACACTCTCGGCGACGCTGCCATGCAAGTCGCCGCGCAGTACGCCGACCACGCAACACGTATTCGCTGGGGCGCGATGATCGCGATGATCAGCCTGTCGATGTTGACGCCATGGGGGATCGCGGTCGCTGTCCAGACGCGCCGGTTCGGCGATCGGTCGCAACGCTGTCCTATCTGCAGATTGCTTGTGCCGCAATCTCCACGACGATCATCGTATTCATGTGCATGTTTTGGGCTATCCCGGCATTCCGACCGGGAGACATGCCGCCGGACATTGTCCGAGCACTCAGCGACATCGCATACTTCTTGATCGTTTGGCCGTACTTCCCGTTCACCATTTGGGTATTGGCGGTCGGCCTGTCGGTACTGCTCGACTCGGGCAAGGATCCAGTATTCCCGCGCTGAGTAGGCTATTTCAGCCTGTGGAACGCCATCTCGTACCTCCCGGCGGGCTTTATGTTGTTCTTTCCATGGTGGTCCGATCGCGTGGAACGGGGCGCTGGCCCTTTTACATCCCGTTGGCGAGTTTCTTCACCTGGATGGTCATCGTTACCTTCTACGGATTTCGTAATCTGCGCCAGCGATCGATGGCCCGCTCTCCTGATTATGCACAGTCGAATGTCGTCAGCGCATAAACGAACTACGCCGCAGGCATTTCGAATGCCTCGCGACCAACTGTAGTGCGTTCCTCGCGAGTTTCCCACGGCACGCCGACTGTACGTGGTTGGGCTGCTTAAGATTTGCCGGGGAAGGGGTCGTTCTGTCCGCTGGCGTACGGGTCGCCGTCGACCTTCTTGCGGCGCGTCACCAGTTCCTTGAGCACGCCCAGCCGACCACCCTTGTCTTCGAGATGAAGGTGTTTGAGCATGGTGCGGGCGGCGTTTTGCCCGGGCATGCCGCTGATCCCGGCGACGGGGTGGGTGCCCGACCCAGTGAGGTAGAGGCCGTCGACGGGGGTCTTGTAGCCGGCGAAGCCGGCGACGGGTTTGTTGGGGCCGAAGCGGCTGATGGTGGGGTCGACGTGGTAGACCGAGCCGTCGATGGCCCAGAACCGTTCTTCGATGTCGGGCAACACCAAAGGCCGTACGGCGACCTGCATGTCGGCCACACCTTTGTAATAGATGTCGGCGTCGTTGAGGATGCTGTCGGTGATCTTTTTGCGGGCGACGTCCCAGCCCTCCTCGGGGAAGGACGGGGTCAATCCGGTCCAGAACCACCAGAGGTCTTTCCCGGGCGGGCTCATGGAGGGGTCGAAGGAATTGGTCACCTGGGCCAGGCCGGGGATGGCGCCGGGGACCTGCCCGCGCACACACGCGCGGGCAGCTTCGAGCACCTGCTCGTAGGTGTGGTAGCAGTTGCACGCCAAGCGCATGTCGATGCCGTCGCCGCGCCACTTCTCGTGTTTGGACATGTCGACCCGGCCGGACAGGGCGACGTTGACCTTCGCGTCGGCGATTCCGCGCTTGCGGGTGGGGATGTGGTCGGCGGCGTTTTGCTTCTTGGGCTCCAGCACGCCGCGCGGCAACAGCCGGGTCAGGGTCGTCTTGGGGCTGCACGCGGTGAGAACCGCACGGCGGGCACGGATTTCGGCGCCACCGGCGATGCGGACCCCGGTGCAGCGGTTGTTGGTGATGATCAATTCCTCGACGGGCGAGTTGGTGATCACGTCGCCGTGGTGGTCCTTGATGACCCCGATCAAGGCTTTGGGCAGCGAGCCGGTGCCGCCGTGGAACATCGCCACCCCGTATTTGGACAGCACACCCAGATAGATCAGCGACCAGCCGGACATATCGGCGTCGAACGGCATAAACGGCAGGCCGGTCAACATGGGTGCACGAATCATGTCGTGCTCGAAGCTCTCCTCGACGGCCTCGGCCTGCGAACTCGACATCCAACGGCCCAGGGCGGCCAGCTGCTTGCGGTTCTTGACCACTGCGCGTGCCGACTTCAGGATGTTCTTGACCTCGGGCTCGGTGACGCTGGTTTGCATCATCGGCAGGCCGATCTCCACCGCGGCATCGATTACTTCGTAGAGCTCGAGCAGCGCGCGGGCGTCCTTCTTCGAGAAGTACTCCAACTCGGCGGCGGTCTTTCGGGGATCGCGCCACAAGCCAAGCGAGGCGCCGTCGGCCGACAACTGGAAATGCGCGGGATCAATGACAGTTTGGCGCAGCCCGTACTTGCGCGACAAGCCCAAGTCCCGGTCAATGGTCGTGGTGCGGAACAGCGATGCTTGGATCGATGCTTCGTTGATCATGTACTCCGGGGCCTCGGGGGCAAAGGGATTCGTTGACGTCATGCCGCCCGCGGTCGGAGAAGCCTCCACCACCAGCACGTCCAGGCCCGCCTTGGCCAGATACGCGGCAGCTACCAACCCGTTATGACCCGAACCCACCACGACAACGTCGGCTTCGCGTAGTGCGGAAGAATCCTTCATCACCAATCCTTTGCTCGGCAAGCGATCAATCGTTTTATTATGTATTAAATTATGCAAGGTAGGGATCACTGCGAATGTCCCTTGAGTGCTGGTACTACTTTGGCCGGGGCCGAGATTGGGTGGGTATCTGCACGACACCCGGCGCGCTGCCACCGGGGCCGGCGAGTCCGCGATACAGGGTGTTCCACAAGATGTCGGTGTAATCGTCTATACGGTCCATATACGCGTCCTCATCGAGAGGTGGTGTGGCAGAAAGAGTCCGGTGGACTATGCTGGCTAACCACGTCGCGACTTCGATCGCCGGCAAATCTGGATGGATCCAGCCGCCGTGCCGTCCGCGCTCGATATGATCGGCGAGGTCGTCGATGCTGCTCCGGACGAACGCACGATAGGCGGCGTCCGCGCGTAACTCGAACAAGGCGGTGTCGCGCGCCGCAGCTAAAACAGCCGTGTGCGGACGGTAGCGGGCGAGGGCGTCGGCAACATCTTGGCGTAGCTGGGCTCGGCTGGGCGCTCTATCGCGCACAGTCCACCCAGAAGGCGCCGACCCTGCTGCTGCGCGTACGTCCTCGAGCCACGCCACCAGCAGATCGACCTTGTCATCGAAATACACGTAGAAGGTCGTGCGGGTCAGATCAGCAGCAGCACTCAATTTCTCGACGCTGACCTCGGTATAGTGTATTCCGGCCTCGTGAAACCCCTGCAGGGCCCGCCGCAGCTTGTCGCGGGTTGCAGCGCGCCGCGTCTCTCGGTCGCTTTGCTTGCTACGCGTGGTCGGGGGCGCCATCTTGTCCAGGCTCGTGAGTGGGCGCGTACAGGGTGTTCCAGACAATGGTCGTGAGGCTGTCGATCCATCTGCCCGGATTGTCCAGCTGCCCAGTGGCGGTGAGTTCGTAGAGACCGCTTTGGGTCATCGACGCCAATAGTTCTGCAGTTCTGTGGGACTCGAGCGTCGGGTCGAGACTTCCCCGGGTCTGGCCTTCGGCGAGTTCCGCGGCGTACCCTTCAAGCCCGCTTTCGAAAAGAGTTGAAAAGTATTGGCGGACAGCGGAATCATGAGTCGCCACCTGCTCGACCGCGCGTAGCAGGTGTCGGTGACGCCGGTAGGTGGCGAAGATGCGCTCGGTGACCGTCCGCAACTGTTCCCACGTACCATCCTGCGGCAGTGCCCACCACGCGAGTGTGGCGTCGAAGAGTTCGACGATGGCGTCCTCGGTCAGCGCGCGCAGCAGATCGCCGGTGTCTTCGAAGTAGACATAGAACCGCGACCGCGAGATGCCTGCTGCACCGCTGAGCGCAGCAACGCTGAGGTCGGAATACACTGCGCCTTCGTCGAGAAGGTCCTCCAGTGCGGGAGCGAGCCGGGCTACGATCGCGTGGCGACGCTCATCGCGGCTGCGTTGCCCGGGCGGCTCGAGCCGGGTCGTGCTGGCGCGCTGATCTCCGGGCATCGTCCACATAGTATGCAAACCGCCGCGCTCCAATCCCGGATGAGTCGGTCGTCGCATCAGCCGGCACCCACCCGATGGCGCGGCGGCGCAATCGAATGACGGGCCGCAGTCGCCAGCGCATCTGCGAGTTCACTCGCGGAACGCTCACCGGCGGCGACGGCGGTGTTGACATTGCCCGATGAGTTATAGGAGCCGGCAAGATGGATCCGGCTCCCTCGGCGGCGCGTGGCGTAGAAGCGCCCGAGCTCGCGGTAGAGGCCCGGGTGGCTATAAACCAGGACGGGGTACCAGCGGTTCACCCGGACGAATTCGATGTGGTCGGCGACACCGGGCATCAGCGGTTCAGCATCCCGCAGTAGTCCGGTCAGCACCGCGTCGTCGTCATCTTCGGCGTGCTCGACGGCCCATTCGTTCATTGAGTACAGACCGATCAGCCCCTTGCCCGGCGGAGTACGCCCCGGCGCCTTGTTGTGCTCGGCGATGATCGCGAATAGTGCATCCGAGGACGGTCGGGGGAAAACCACGAAGGATGCGGGCATGTTGGCGGGCGGTTGCGACAGCCCGACGTTGATGTTGATGCATGACGTGTATCGCAGGTTCCGCAGGAACGCGGCGCGATCGGGCTCAAGCTGGGGAAGCAAGTCGGGGACTTCGTTGCCCATCGAACTAACGATCGCGCCTGCCCCGGTTTCGGTGTGCTGTCCCTCGGGGCCGCTCCATGTGATCTCGACGCCGTCGCGACGCTCGACGATTTCCTCGACCGCGACCCCGAGACGGACATCCAACGGTGCGGCCAGCCGCTGCATGAACGACGTGTACCCGTCGCGAAATGCAAAAAGCTTGGTCCCTAGCACCTTCTGCCAGAGAAAGAAGAACTCGACGACCGAGATAACGTCACCGGGCACGCCGGCGCCCGCGCGCACCGTCGGTTCGATCAAGTAGTCGTAGAGTTCGCCACCGATCCCACGACGAGCGGCGTAGGCCGCGGGCGTCTCGCGATCGTAGGCGCTGGCAAGGGAAAGATCCTCGTAGCTAAGCAGTTTGCCGATCCGCAACGCATCGATTGCCAGCTTGCCGACCTGGAGCTTGGCGCGGGTAGACAACAGTTTCGTGCGGGCGGCGTCCAGCGCGAGGTTGTCGGCCCGCAGCAAGTGCAACGTCTGGTCGCGAACAAAGCCCATCAGTGAGTTCGACGGGATCAGTTCGCCCCGCATGCCGATCTCGTCGACCAACCGCATCACCGCCGAGTACGCCTCGGGAAGGACCGTGGCGCCTGTCTCCATCAGGAAGCCGCCCTGCTTGACGGTTAACAGCTGTCCGCCCACACGATCGCGTCGCTCGAGCACCACGACCTGGTGGCCCTTGGTGGTGAGTCGGTGTGCGGCGGCGAGCCCTGATGGGCCGGCGCCGACCACGAAGATCGGCCTTGGCGCGGTGGTTTCCGACATTGCGACCTCCCCGTCGACGATGCTGCTGACATAGTGACTTTACATACTGTCCCCAAACAAGACAAGATGTCAGGACATACTGTAAGCTCATGCCGGACCAGGCTCACCGACGAGAAGGATGGATGACTGCCGTGACCAATGTGTTGACGCTTAGCGACCCCCGCGCGCAGCTCGCCGCACATACCGGCGGCAAGGGGGCCAACCTTGCCGCATTGAGCGGTGCGGGATTCCCGGTACCCAAAGGCCTCGTCGTCACGACTTCCGCATACAGCACATTCATCGAGCAGTCCGAGTTGAAGGACCGCATCGCTAGTTTGCTGGCCGAAGCCGACTACACCGACGCGGCGGCATTCGAGCAGACCACCGCGCGGATCCGAAACGCCATCATCGAGGCGCCGATGCCCGCCGGGCTGGCTGCCGACATCGCCGTGTGTTACCGGCAATTGCCAGAGGACAGCTACGTGGCGGTTCGATCTTCGGGAACCGCTGAGGACCTTGCCGGAACGTCATTCGCCGGGCTGCACGACACCTATCTAGACATCCGTGGCAACGATGCCGTCACCGACGCGGTTAAACGCTGCTGGGCCTCGATGTGGACTGCCCGCGCCACCCACTATCGCCACCGCGCGGGAATCGATCATGGCAGCGCGAAAATCGCCGTCGTGGTCCAGGAAATGGTCGAATCCGAAGTCGCCGGTGTGCTGTTCACGGCCAATCCGCTGACGGCAGACACCGAACAGATGGTGATCAACGCCAACTGGGGACTGGGCGAGAGCGTGGTGGCCGGCATCGTCACGCCGGATTCCTGGGTTCTCGACGGCGAGACACTGGTGCCGCTCGAGCGCACGCTCGGTGACAAGGAAGTCTCGATTGTGCGCGATCCCGATGCTGCGCAAGGCACACTCAGCCGCGAGACCTCTGCCGAGGACCGCAACAGGTTCACCCTGACCGACCACCAGCTCGCTGAACTCGGCGCGCTGGGCAGGCGGGTCCAGATCGCCTACGACGAAATGCCACAGGACATCGAGTGGGCGATAGCGCGGGGCCGCCTCTACCTGCTGCAATCGCGGCCGGTCACCGGGGTCGATCTGTCGTGGGACAGTCACATCGACGACTGGCAGAAGCTACCCGACCGCGACGACGCAGTCTGGACTCGCACCTGGGCCGACGAACAGTGGACCGGAGCGGTGACGCCACTGTTCTATTCCTGGCGGGCCGAAATGTTTACCCGCGCCTACTCGCGCTGCGCCGACCTCTGGGGCATACCGGAGATGAAACAGGGCCGAATGTTCAAGTTCCACAAGGCCGAGGCGTATTTCAACTGCGGACTCGAACGGGCCATCATCGAACACACCGTGTTCCCGGCATTCCGGCCCGGGCCGAATGTACTCAACCACGTCCCGCCCACCTGGCACGGTGAGATCTTGTCCTCACCGTTCAGCATCGCCCGGTATTTGAAGATGCACGCTCGCATCACCGCCGCGGGCGACCCGGCCAACACACCGTATGCGTTTCTGAAGACGTTCGACGATTGGTTTTACAACCGGGTCGATGAAGCGTCCGGCTTGCCCGACGAACAGCTGCGCAACCTGTCGGACCGAGCGCTCGAGCGCCATGTCGAAGAACTCCTCGAGCTGGAGTTTTCATTCGCAGAACAACTTTGGGCCGGCTACTACCTGTACGCCAGGGACGCCTTTTCTTTTCTCGGGTGGATGCTCGCGAACTGGTACACCGGGGACAACCCCTTGGCATTCGGGGAACTGCTCTCCGGCGCCGCCCGCCGAACGGCGACGCTGCAAGAGAACATCGAGCTTCTCGCCTTCGCCGAAGAAATCCGCGAATCACCAAACCTGCGAGCACTTTTCGATGCTCATGCGGGAAACGAGTTCTTCACCGCCCTCGAAGAATCCGCAGCGGGACAAGACTTTCTGCAGCGATACCGGGTGTTCGCACACGCCAACGGACACCGTGGACACGCCGAACGTGACATCTACTATCCGCGCAGACTCGAAGACCCATCGATGGACTACCGGGCGTGGCAGACGATGCTGTCCAGCTCCGAGGCGCTCGATCCCGAAGGCAACGAACAACGCGTCAACGCCCGCCGTGATGCGGTTCTCGCCGAGGTCGTCGACAACATCAAGAAGCGCCCATTCGGGTTTCTGCGCGCCGAGCTGTTCAAACTCATACACGACTGGCTACTGAAATTCCTGATCGTGCGTGACGACGAGAGGTATTACATCGACCGCTCGACGTATTCGGCCAAACGCGCGTTCGTCGAGATCGGCCGCAGGCTTCAGGAACGCGGCGTCTTCACGACGGATCGCGACTTCCAATTCCTCAGCCGCAGCGAACTTTACGAGGTATTGCGGCGCAACGAAGCAACTCCGCTGACCAAAGCAAAAATATCCGGACGGATGCGCGACTTCGACCGCTTCGTCGCGCGGGAGGCCAAGCTGCCCACCTACCTGCAGGCGGGCAAGCCGGTGGCGATGGCCGCCAACAACGGAGAGGGCGATCTGGCCGGCACCGGAACCAGCCACGGCACCATCACCGGTCGAGCCCGTGTCCTGCATGGGGTGGAGGAGATCGGACGTGTCCAGAAGGGCGACATCCTGGTGACCAACCACACCGATCCCGGATGGACTCCGGTATTCCTGGTGATCTCCGGCATCGTGCTGGAGACCGGCGGCATGCTCGCGCACGGATCGCTGCTGGCTCGCGAATACGGTTTCCCCGCTGTGCAGATCGCGGGCGCAACCGAGCTGATCCCCGACGGCGCTTTGATCACCGTCGACGGCGACACCGGCCGGGTCCATCTCGAAGACGAAGCCCAACATATCGATGCCGACGACATGGCGGAGGTTGCCCGATGATCGAGACCGACCTTCGTCGTGATCAGCTGCACCTCCCAGATCCGCTGCCTACCGAGTACAGCGAAAACCTCATCCTGATGGGATACGACCAAGCCAGCGGCCATGCCTTCTATTGGCATTGGAGCCGCATGCACACCGATCCCAATCGCTGGGAGGGGCTGGTGGTGATCTACCGGCCCGACGGAGAGATCCTGTGCCGCAGGGAGTTCGGGGCGCATGGCAACAATCTCGATGTGGCAAGCTCGGGAAACTGTTCGTTCACCGTTGAGGAACCGTTACAGCGCTGGCACGCCACGTTTAGCGGACACGCTACCAAGACCACCACTGACATCGCGGCCCGCGGGCTTGTCCCGGATGGTCCGACGGTGTCGCTCGAGGTCGACCTGGTCTTCGACGCAGTATTCGACACATTCAGTGCCGGCGCCGCGATGGACAACCAAGACTGGGGTGACGGTCACCTAGAGCAGGGCGGACGCGTCAGCGGAGACATCGTCGTCGATGGCGCCGAAGCCATTCACGTTGACTGCCTGGCGTTCCGGGACCACACCTGGGGCAGGCGCAACTATCTGACATTGGACCGGCATGCGTGGTGCTATGGGTTTTTCCCAAGCGGGAGGGTATTTCTGGTCCTTGAAGCCTGGCACGACAGCGACCACGGCCCAGAGCATGCACGGTTCGGCTTCATCGTCGAAGACGGCAAAATGCTTCCGGCTGCACCGACAAAAACTCCAGGCCTCGACGACCCCAACGGAGCGCCCAGAGCCTTCACCGTGGAACTCGACAGTGAGCTCGGTCCCATGTCGATAGACGTTACGATGAAGCACGCGATGTCTTTCCATCTGGCGCACCCGCTCGAAATGCCTTTAGGCACAAGCTGGACCGACGAGAGCAACACGATCAACGTCGAAGGCCCCACCGTCGTGCAATGGAACGGCGAGCGCGGCACCGGATGGATCGAACGCACCAACCGGGCAGGCCGCCTCACCCGCCCGCGGCAATGAAACAACCCTGAAGGCGCCGCCTCCGCGCACTTGCTCGCGGCAGGCCTTGTTTCGGACGTTCCTTGTCTGATAAACAGATAACGCGTAACTCATATGTGACGCGCTACACATTGTCCACTCGACTACCTCGGCTCCGTCCCCGGTGCGGTGATGCGGACACTCACTTGCGAGTCATTCGTCCGTAACGAGCGCACTCCTGGAATCCGCAGCACTTCATGACTCTGTGTCGACTACTAGCTGGTGAGCTGGCCGCCGTTGAGGCCGATGGTCTGTCCGGTGATCCATGAGGCTTCGTCGGAGGCAAGGTACACCGCCATGGCGCCGACGTCGGCGGGCGTGCCCATTCGGCCGACCGGAATCGTTTTGGCTAGGGTCTCAACTAGCTCGGGGTCGTCGAGTACCAGTCCGAGCGAACCGAGGACCCGGCACGTGACGTTCCCCGGCCGCCTTCAGCGCCTACGATGAGATCGTCGACTGGACGAGAAACGGCGAAGTGGCATTGGGCCTCTCCGAGTGCGGCCAAATCCCCCAGGTGTACTGACTCGAC
>Ga0306920_100001963_pt1 | contig 25676 bp, 20 predicted proteins | sample flu12Cox44000170_FD_204666 | JGI IMG/M metagenome (GOLD analysis project Ga0306920, IMG submission 204666) | Lab enrichment of tropical soil microbial communities from Luquillo Experimental Forest, Puerto Rico - flux4day.12C.oxic.44.000.170 (v2)... | ecosystem: Environmental > Terrestrial >...
GCGGCACCCTCGGCGGCCCGATTGTGAAAAACAAGGTCTTTTTCTTCATGGATTACCAGGGGCTGAGGCGGGTCCAGGGAACCGTCTTGAGCGGCGCCGTTCCGACTGCGGCGGAACGCGCCAGCGGCTACACCGACTTTTCTGACCTCATCAGTTTACAATCGGGTACCACCTCTCCGGATGCCCTGGGTCGTGTCTTCCCGCTCGGCACGGTTTTTGATCCGGCAACCACGCGCGCCATTATCGCAAATCAGGTCGATCCCTCGACGGGCATCGTGGCTCCGGTGAGCGGGTATGCTCGCAATCCCTTCGGATCACTCGGATCCGCTAGTTGTCCGGCGGGTACCATGAACTTTGTCGGCATGGTTGCTGCGTGCCAACTGAATCAGATTCCTCTCGGTCGGCTCGATCCGAACGCCATCGCGCTCATGAATCTTTATCCGAATCCGACGACGAGTAGCCTGGTTAACAACTTTGCTAATTCTCCGAAACTCAACGAGAGCAGCAACTCCTTTGACGTGCGGGGCGACGTCAATTTCAGCCCGAACGACCAGGTGTTCGCCCGCTTCAGTTGGGTCGATGACCCGCAGTTTATTCCGGGAATCTTCGGGGGCGTAGCGGATGGTGGCGGATTCCAGCAGGGCAATCAGACGGCGAAGTCCGATCAGACGGCCATCGGATGGACGCATACGTTTTCACCAGTGTCCATCAATGAATTCCGTGCTGGTTTCAATTATCTGAAGACGACGCGCAGCGGTCCCGTTGCCAACACGTTCGGCATCCCGGCGCAGTACGGAATTCAGGGGGTTCCGCAAACTACGCTGAATGGCGGGCTTCCCGCGTTCTCAATCACCGGTCTGGCGACCCTTGGCAGCAACGCTTTTCTACCCTCGGACGAAGTGACCTCAACCTTTCAAATCACGGACGACGTGACCAAGATTTACGGAAAGCATACCTTCAAGTTTGGTTTCGAATTTCAGCACGTAAAATTCTCCACGCTTCAGCCACCGTGGTCGCACGGACAGTTCGAGTACAACGGAGCCTTTACCGACATTCCAACGCAGAACAACAGCAATACCGGCCGCGTGGACTTTTTGTTGACACCAACGGTAGCGAACCCGATCGTGGGACCCACGGGAGTCAACTATGTCGGGGGCTCAAGCAACGTCTACCTTTCGAACATCTCTCTTACCGATAATGGCAAGAATTACTACGGCGTCTACATTCAGGACGATTGGAAGGTCACAAACAAACTGACCTTAAATTTGGGATTGCGCTATGACTTCTTTGGCCTTGTGTACGAGCACCATTCCGCTCAGGCAAACTTCGTCCCGTTCGGCCCCCCGACAAGTAGCCCGATGTATATCATTCCGCCTGGGAATCCGTTCACAAGCCAACTCTCGCCTAGCTTTCGCAGCCTGCTTCAGACGGATGGGATAGAGCTCGCTGTCCTCGGCGCTTATGGCAGAGGGCTCGGTCACTCGCAGTATGCTAACTTTGCCCCACGCATCGGATTTGCGTACCAGGTGAATCCGAAACTGGTGGTCCGTGGCGGCTGGGGGATCTTCTACAACGGGTTCGAAAATCGCGGGTTCTCTCCAAACATTGGTGAAAACTACCCGTTCCAGTTCAATTTCAATTTCTTCCCCCCCAACACCGTTACGCCTTACACGTTCACGGGATGCCCCACCCCACCGGCAGGGCCGGGCGGTACGGCGACCTTCGAAACGGGGTTCTCCTGCACGCCCCTCGAGCCCGCGCTCGTGAATGCCAGTGGCTTGCAACTGCGGGGAATTCAGTTCGACTACAAGACGCCGTATTCCATGGGTACGAACTTAACTGTGGAGTACCTGCTGACGCCGACACTTTCCTTGCAGGCGGCTTACGTTGGCACTCTGGGACGCCATCTCGAGATCTTCCCGGCCAACAACGAACCCTCCGTGATCGCACCGGTGAATACCGCAGCAAAGACCCTTGTTCCTTTCCCGGACTTTGGAATCGGTGGCAGTCAGGCTTATACGGAAGGAATCAGCAACTACAACGGCTTGCAAACACAGATTGAAAAGCGGTTCGCGAGCGGCCTGCAGTTCCTTTTCACCTATACTTGGTCTAAAACGCTGACTGATGCCTACGACCTACTCAATAACGGCAGTGTTGGGAACAACCACATTGCCGGGGGCTGGAATGGTTACCGTGCCCCCTACGTTCCGGGCATGGGAGTCGGTGCCGACTACGGGCTTGCTGCGGCCGACATTCGCAACGTCTTTCACTTCAGCGGCAGCTATGACCTGCCCTTCGGGAAGGGAAAGCGTTTTGGAACCGACGCATCTGGGTTTGCGAATCAGGTGATCGGCGGTTGGAGTGTCAACTGGAGCATGACCTTCCAAGGTGGCCAGCCCATCCAGATCGGTTGTCCGTCTCAGACCGCTTCCGCCATAGGTTGCGGTGCCCTGCGGGTTCCAGGACAGCCTCTGAAACTCGGGCTCTTCACCAAGCCGAACGGTCAGCTCAGTTGGTTCGGGAATCCCGCCGCATTCACACAGCCTTGCGTCCTCGGGCCTGGTGGAGTTCCGGAAACGGGTAACCCCACGGGATGCGTGCCTTTAACCGGCAACGCCGCTCTCGGTAGTGTAACAGATGTTCCCGGTCCTCGATTCGACCGAGTGGACTTCTCCGTCTTCAAGAACTTCCCAATCAAGGAAACAAGAACCCTGCAATTCCGGGCCGAGTTCTTCAACATTGCGAACCACCCGACATTCAATGCGCCCGGCTTCGGCGGGAACGGCGTGGTTGCGATCTCGGGTTCAATAAACTACCTCAACTCGAACTTCGGTGCAATCGGGTCGACGCGCTTGGCGCCTTACGATCCGCGACAAATCCAGTTTGCCCTGAAGTTCCTTTTCTAGCTGATCCTTAATACCCCGCGCGGGAAGGCACCTCCGAGATGCTTTCCCGCGCGATCTCTTCTTCCATGACTCTTTCTGTGCGGTGATACGATAACAACATCGTGACCCTAAGGCGCAGGTTTACGGCATGTGTCCTGTATGCTGTGCTGATGTGCGTGGACACGACCGCTCTGCGGGGCGCAGCGCAGCAGGGTTTGGACCGTGAGTTCCAGGCTGCCGTTGCACTCTACGAAGCCGGCAAATACCCGGAAGCAGCCGTAGCGCTCGAAAAGCTCTTGAAACAAGCACCGGGAAGCTTCGAAGTGCAGGAACTGCTGGGCATCGTCTATGCCTCAGAGTCCCAATTTGAAAAAGCCAACCAGCATTTGCAGACCGCTGTAGACCTCAAGCCAACGTCTGCAACCGCCAGAACCAACCTTGGAACTAACCTGGTACGTCTCGGCAACACGGAATTGGCGAAACAACAGTTCCAGAAAGCCATCGCCTTGGCCCCCGAGGACTACGAGGCCAACCACAACCTCGGCGAGTTGTATGCGCGCTTGAATAGGCTCTCCGTAGCGATACCTTACCTGGAGCACGCTCAGCAAATCGATCCTTCGTCCTACGACAACGGATATGATCTGGCCCTGGCCTATCTCCTTTCCGGAAGGCTAGGTGATGCCCGGCACATGATCGAAAGTCTTACGAGCCGCAAAAATACCGCCGAATTGCACAATCTTCTCGGCCAAGTGGAGGAAAAGGACGGCAACTTCGTTGCCGCCGCAAACGAATTCGAAGCTGCGGCGCGCCTGGACCCAAGCGAAGGCAATATCTTTGACTGGGGCAGCGAACTTCTCCTTCACCGAACCTTGGAACCCGCCATCGAAGTCTTCGAGCAAGGTGCCAAACTTTATCCGGACTCGGCGAGGATGGCCATTGGGCTCGGCATGGCTCTCTATTCACTCGGACGGTACGATGACGCCGTCAAATCATTGCTACGGGCCGCCGATCTCAGTCCCAGCGATCCGCGGGGCTACCCGTTTTTGTCCCGGGCGTTTGACAGCTCGCCAAGCCAAGCCAAAGAGGTCATCGAACGTTTCCGCCGCTTTGCGGAAATCGCGCCGATGAATGCGCGCGCGGTTTATTACTATGCGATGAGTCTGTGGAAGGGCAAGAGGGCTCAGGATCCCAATCAGGATCTCACGGAAATCGAAACGCTTCTGAAGAAGTCCATCGCTCTTGATCCGAGCCTGGCGGAAGCGCATCTCCAGCTGGCCAATCTCTATTCCGACCAAAGAAAATATTCCGAGTCCGTCCCGGAGTACCTAAAGGCACGCGAGCTCAATCCGGATTTGGCGGATGTTCACTACCGACTCGCGCAAGCGTACGTCCGATTGGAGGAAAAAGATAAGGCGCAGGAGGAATTCAAGGTCTACCAGAAGCTCCGGGAGCAGCACCTTTCCGATCTCGAGCGGCAAAGGGCGGAAATCCGCCAATTCGTTTATTCGGGGCAGCAGGCCAGTGAAGCCAAGCCTTGAGCATCCCATCAGTTTGCGAGGTTCGAACGCACCAGCGTCGGATCGCCCATTCACTACAATGTTCGATATCCTGGATGACCGTCGAATCTTGACTTTGTTTTTTTTGTGACCTAATTTTCTACCAACGCCGTGGGATGGTCATGACCTCTCGTTTTCCACTCGCTGACGCATGGGTGCTGTCCCGGTTTTCTGGCGCTGATAGGCCGAACGCGCGCGAACTCGCCCGACAATTGGCTGTGAGCCGCCGCGAATTTTTGCGTTCTGCCGCCGGGGTCGTACTGGCAAACGCGCTCTTCCCCCCTCTGCCGATCTTCCGATCCACTCCGCAGTCGAGGAGAAAAGTCGTGGTGATCACCTTCGGCGGCGGCGCACGAGACCAGGAGACGTTTGCCCCCGAAGGTCAGGCAAACATTCCGCACCTCATGCGCGAGCTGATCCCGCAGTCCACTTTTTTTGCCCAGGTTACCAATCGGGGCATTCTTGGGCACTACGTTGCGACGGCAAGCCTTGCGACAGGCACCTACGAAACGGTCAATAATTTCGCCTCTCTGCCCCCGGAGTCGCCCACGGTTTTCGAGTACTTCCGCAAGCAATTGAAGAGGCCTGCGTCCGATGCCTGGGTAGTGGCACCGAGCAACGGGTTTAATCGTATCGGGGAGAGCAGTCATCGTTCGTTTGGTGTTGGAACCGGCGCGAGAGTGATCTTGCCGAAATATCTGCTAAGTGCCGCAACCTCCGGCAGCGGCGACTACGGACATCTGCTGCGTGACAGCTACGAGACCCCACTTTACGCTCCGGAACTCGGTGGCAACACGTTTGAGCTCGATCAGATGGAGGGCATCCTCAAGCTGTCGGTAGATGACTTCAAGACGCACGCGCGTAACCTGTCGAGCCCAGATGAACTTTCCGTCTATGTCGTTCGGCGTCTGATACGACAACTGGCACCCAGTCTCCTCTGGGTTACCATGCACGACATTGATATCGCTCATGCCGGGGCTTACTCCCTCTATATCGAGGGTATCCGGCGAACCGACCGCCTGTGCGCGGAGCTCTGGAACCTCATTCAGAGCGAACCGGAGTACCGTGGCAAGACCACCATGTTCATTCTCCCGGACTTTGGCCGCGACGCCGACGACGATTCCGGTGGAAACGGATTCCAGCACCATCGCACCGGCGACGCTCTTTCGAGGACTACTTGGATGATGGCTCTTGGCGCCGGCATTCGTGAGGGTGTTGTTTTTGATCAGCCCGTCGAGACCATCGATCTGGTGCCGACCCTGGGTGCTCTGATGGGCTTTTCCGCTACGTTCTCGCGCGGAAAGCCCATCTCTGTGCTCCTGTAACAAGTATGCTTCCGAGCGATCTCAAACCCGAGTTGTTCAACGGCTATGCTCCCGAAGCGCGCAGGCTCGTCCTGGAGTTTCTTGCAGCCCTAAAGCGCCTGCCGCTTGCGTTCCTCGCCGGTCTTCTGCGGGAAGTCATTGATTATGATTTCCGGTTTCCCGCCGAACGCAAGGCGCTCGAAAGGGAACTCGCTACCCTTAGTTCGCTTTCCGCGGAACAGACCAAGGATTGGTTCGAGGGGTTTGCTGAGATTCGGCTGTCGCCGAAGCTCGAACAACTGGACTGGGTGAACGCGCCGGCACAGTTCATCGAGCAGCTTTCAGCGCATCTCTGGACCACCCATCAATTGGACGCCTTCCGTAAGGCGGCTCTCGCCTACGCCGAACACCTCCGGGTGACAGTGCCACCGGATGAGCCCGCGCTTCCGCGGATCGGCATCGCGGTCATCGGCCAGGGAGTCGATTCCGCCCCGGAGCCCTTATTCCGCAAATTGCGGACTTACGGTGCTTATTTCACGAATGTACAACCGGAGGGTGGTTTGGCTCAGCTGCTCGACGCGGTCGCCGCCCGAGCGGACGCACATCCCGTCCGCTATGGGCATTGGTACATCGACGGAGGGCAGGAGTTGCCCCACGCCCCGGCCATTACTTGTGTATCTTACAAAGGCTTGGAGCCGGCCCGAACCGCGCTGCTCGGCAAGATCCAGCACGAAACCAAAAAGGCCGGCATGGGGCCGGAGGCGCTGCGGACAATCATGGCTCAGATGCGGCCTGCCGATCTTGGCTTCGTCGCTTCAGATGATGTGGTTCTCGCCCTCTTCAAGACCAAGCTTTTGACGGAAGGTTCCGGGACGCAGATTTTCAGCACGAGCTTTGCCCAATGGGCTGCGCGCGAAGCGTTGAGGCGCGCACAGCCCGTGACTCTCCTTGTGCGCTTTGCTCCTCGTCAGCGACAGAAGCCGATGAGTGAACTTCTGTCCCCCAGTTTCGAGTCTCCGGAACTCGATCCCGTCGGGTCACTCGTGGACGCGGATATGGCGGCCTACTATAACTGGCTAAACCAGCAACGCCTGCCGGGCTCAGCGCAATCCATGTTTGTGGCTTGGTTTGAGGATCACAACGAGGCTGTGGCCATATCGCCATCGCTCCCGCGAGGAACGGAGTCCAGTGCGGCGGCTACGCTCCCGCAGTTGCTCTCGTGGATGGCTTGAATCGTCCGTCATCTCATGCCAGCTAAAGCGAAGGCTAACATCGACAACCGAGCGAACCTGTTCACGAAGTGCGTTCCGTCTAGATCGCCAGAACCGATTCTCTGCCGAAAGCTGCCGCCGTTCGCGCCTGGATTCTAAACGTTGCATAGCGCAACGGCCTGACGCAGTGAAGTCATCGGATCTCGGGTCGGTATGAATTCGTGTCCGACGAAACCCTGAAAATCCGTGCTCGCGATGGCGCGCATGACTCCGGCCCAATTTACCTCTTGGCTGTCGTCGAGTTCATGACGGCCCGGCACCCCACCGGTGTGGAAATGACCAAACCATTGGCTATTCGCAATGATCGTCTGGCTCAGGTCGCCCTCCATGATCTGCATGTGATAAATGTCGTAGAGCAACTTTACCTTGGGAGAGTTCACTTCCCGTATCACCCGCACACCCCACGCGGTGTGGTCGCACATGTAATCCTTATGATCCACTTTGCTATTCAGCAGCTCCAGGCAAATCGTTACTCCGTGGTCCTCGGCGAGCTTCTTGATGCGATTTAGACCCGCAACGGTATTCCGCGCGCCCTCCTCATCGGACATGCCGTTGCGGTTTCCCGAAAATGTGATGAGGTTCGGAACTCCGGCCTTTGCCGCACGGGGAATCGATTTTCGGAATGCAGCCTCAATTCCTGCATGATTCTCGATGCGGTTCAGGGCATTGCGGATCTCGCCGCCCCCGCCATAGCCCATGCTGCAGACCAAACCATACTGTCGGGGAATTTCCCACTCTTCTTCGTTGAGCAGATCGATGCCTTCGAGACCCATCTCTGCGCCTTTGGCACAAAGCTCGCTGAGAGGAATCTTCTCGTAGCACCAGCGCGAAGCGGATTGCCGGATGCGCGGTTTGCCGGGAACTGGCCGGACATTTTTTGCGCTCGAGAGACAATCGAGGTAGCCGCTTGCTAGAACGCCGGACGCCGCGATTGCGGGAACGACGGTCTTCAGGATCGCGCGTCTAGCCATTTTCGTCATATTCCTCGTGTCCCTTTCAGGTCGCGGCGCTATCTAGCGATCCGACCATCAACGCCTCAACTTCGCGGGTCACTCTGATCCGCTGTCTAATCGAAAACTCTGGCCGTTACACGCTCTCGAGATAGTGTGTTTCGGAGAGCTCCCGCAAGCGCGCGCTGGCCGCTTCTGGAGTTATATCCCGCTGAGGCATGGCCAGCATTTCATAACCCACCATAAACTTCCTTACGGTGGCGGAACGCAACAACGGCGGATAAAAGTGCCCATGCAGGTGAAATTCCGGATAGGCACCTCCATCAGTGGGGCGCTGATGAAATCCCATGGTGTAGGGAAAAGATGTGCGAAAAAGATTGTCGTAACGAATGGTCAGCCGCCGCAAAATATCCGCCAACCCGGCGCGTTCTTCGCTGCGCAGTTCCGGCAGGCTCGAGACGCGCTGCCGACTGATGAGCAGCGTTTCGAACGGCCAGACCGCCCAAAAGGGTACAAGCGCGACGAAGTAGGCGTTCGCGCAGACGATTCGCTCGTCTTGTTCAAGCTCAAGGTGCAGATAATCCTCAAGCAAGCCTGATTTTCTTCTTTGCGTGTACTCCTTTTGCGAAGCAATCTCACGGGCCAACTCATCCGGCACCGTTTTGTTGGCCCAGATTTGGCCGTGTGGATGCGGGTTGCTGCAACCCATCACCGCTCCGCGATTTTCAAAAATCTGCACCGCTCCAACACGGGGTTCGCTTCCGAGCTGCTGGAACTCTTCACACCAAGTGTCCACCACACCCTGAATTTCGGCACCGCTCATCCGTGCCAGCGTGAGATCGTGGCGAGGTGAGAAGCAGACCACGCGGCACCTTCCGGACTCGCTCTCCGCCTGCAGTAGCTCGCCCTTTAGAAACGTCCCGTCCGCAAAGTCCGGCCGCAACGCGGCAAAATCATTGTCGAAGACAAAGGTTTTTTGATAGGTAGGGTTTCTTCGCCCGCCGGCGCGTACATTTCCCGGGCAGAGATAGCAATCGGGGTCGTACCGCGGCAACTGCTCCGTTGCGGACACCTCCACCTGCCCTTGCCAAGGACGCTCGGTCCGATGCGGAGAGACCAGCACCCAATCTCCGCGGAGAGGATTGAACCGCCGGTGTGGCTGACTGTTCAGCTCAAAGGTGCTCATCGTCCAGTTCTCTCGTTGCTAGTTCAATCCGCGATGACCGATCACGAACTTACGGAACGGCAACTGGCGCTTCGACCCACTGCCATTGGACCGGTCACTGTGCAGCCGACAGAACCGCGACACCGTAAACTGGCAAACTCACGGACGTTTTTTGCCCGCCTTCGAGCACATCCTTCATGGGCCCTGAAAGGGGAACGGTTTGCGCCGTTTCGGAGAAATTGATGATCACGAAAACGGCACCGTGCTCCCCTTGACGCAGAGAGACTTCCACGCCTTCCGGCACAGCCCGAAGAGGCGTCTTCACACCGCTAGCGTCGGTCATCCACTTGGCGGCCTGCCGCATGGTCCCGGGTTCCAGCCAGGCTCCGATATAGGTGATGCGTCCTTTGCCCACCTGCCGCGTGATCGCTGCGGGTTGACCGTCCAACCATCCATTGCTCTTGCCGTAGCGCATCAGCACTTCTGTGGCGGCGTTCTTGGTGCTGAGCAGTTCGGCCCACAAGGGGCACTCGCTCGATCCCCATTGACCTTCGACCGGAACAGGGCCGGTCAACGCGTAGTATTGCTCCACGCGGCCTCCGAGAAGTTCCGCGAGCGGGCCTGGCTGCCGTTCTGGTTGAAGACTGTTGTCGTCATCCTTCATGGCGGAGCGCTGACCGAGGACCAGATGTCCGCCACCTTGTACATACGCGATCAGATTTTTGGCCGCTGCGTCCGAGAGCACGTTGAGGCCGGGGGCGACGACAAGTTTGTACGAGGTGAGGTTAGCGGTCGGCGGCAGGATGTCGATCGATTGGGAGATCACCCGCAATGGTCCATAGTAGGAGAGAAACTCCTCGATGGGATCGTAATTTTTGTTGTGCCGCTGCCACTGGATTGCCCAACGGCTGTCGTAGGAGTGCAGCATGGCGACCTCAGAGTTGACGGTCGTCCCTGCCAAGGCCGCACTGGCCTTCTCGAATTCCTTGCCGACCTGCGCAACTTCCGGATACAAGGGAAGGGGCGTGCCGTCCGCACCGAGCAGCGTGCCGTGGTACTGCTCCTGGCCATTCATGGCACTGCGCCACTGCCAGTAACTGACGGTGTCAGCGCCATGTGCAACGGCATGCCAGGCCATGGCGTGGACCTCGCCTTTGTTAAGTGAATTGTTGATGTCCGCCCAATTCACGTTCCCCGGCTGCGTTTCCATTACCCAGAAGTTCGTCTGCTTGAATCCTCGGGTGAGATCGTGGGCCGCCCCATTTTTGACTGGATTGAGATGGCCTTCACCAACGTAGTCGTCCCAAGCGGCCATGTCCAGATCCTGGAGCACGGTGTAGTGATCAAAACCATCGTAGGCGCCCATGGTGTTGGTGGTGATGAACTGGCGTGCATCAGAATTGGCGTGAAGGACCTCCAACTGATTCTTCTGGTAGCTGCGCCAGGTATCGCTGACGAAACGCATCCAGCTGAGCAGCAGCCCCGGATTTCCGTACTTGACCTGGATGGGAATTTGGTCCCAGGCGGTGTAACTCTCACTCCAATATGCAGTTGTCCAGCGGGCGTTCAGATTGCTGAGGGTGCCGTAGCGTGTTTTCAGCCATTGCTGAAATTGCGCTTTGGTCTGGGAGTCGAAGGAAATCTCGGAATATTCGTTGTCGATTTGCCAGCCGAGTACGTTGGGGTTGTGCCCGAAGCGGCGCGCCATCTGTTCAGCAATCTTGCGGGCAAATTCCCGATACTTGGGGTTGGCCCAATTGAACTGCTGGCGATTGCCATGCTGCACAACACGGCCGTCTTCGGCTGTCCGGAGAGTCTCCGGGTATTTCTGTGTAAGCCAAGCTGGTGGAGCGGCTGTAGGTGTGCCAACCACGGTGTAGATCTGGTGTTTTGCCGCGGTGGCGATGGCGCGGTCCAGCCAATCGAGGTCATAGTGGCCCTCCTCGGGCTCCATCCGGCTCCAAGCAAACTCACCGACACGCACCATGTGGATGCCGGCCTCCTGCATCAGGGTCAAGTCGGTCTCCCAGCGCGACTCCGGCCACTGCTCGGGATACCAGGCGGTGCCGAGGAGGAGAGCGGGGTGGATCGGAGTTGGGGAGTCGGCAAGGCCGTCGGCCCACGGCGCAGGAGTGAGAACAAAAAACAGCGCCGTGAAACAGCACACGAGACGCTTCATTCTTGTTTTAGACACGGAGGTATTTCCTCGGAGATCTGACTCTGAATGCCAGCGACGGCTGGAACCGAGTTTACCCCAAGGAGTTCAGTTATCGCGGGATAAATTATCTTTGTCTCAGGCTCGAGGAGTTTCTCCTTCGCCCGCGGTGAAAGTCCGGAAGGTTCGAGCCCCTCTCGGTGATCATCCCTGCGCTTTTCCGAGATCGCCTGATTGCTTTCCGGCGAGAGACGACGAACCGACCAGGGCACGCGTGGCACCGGTTGAAATGCCGCCGTCGACCAGCAGGGTTTGTCCGGTGACATAGCGGCTCGATTCTGAAGCCAAAAATACAACCGCGCCATCGAGATCGTGAGGTTGCCCGGGACGCTTTACGGGAATTCGGTCGCAGATATACTCGACCCACTCCTTATTTTCGTACAGGGCTTTGTTCTGTTCCGTCGAAAACCAGCCGGGTGCCAGACAATTTACCGTTATTCCATACCGCCCCCAATCGTCTGCGAGGCTCATGGTCAATTGCCGGATGCCCCCGCGGCTCGCCCCGTAGGGACCCAATCCTGCGTAACCCGCGACACTGGTGACCGAGCCGATGTTGATGATGCGACCGTACTGGCGTGTGATCATGCCGGGAGCGACCGCTTGCGCTACGAAGAAGCTTCCGCGCAGATTCGTTTCGACAATCAGATTCCAATCCTCCCAGGTGACCTCGAGGGCCGGTTTGCGTATATTGCAACCCGCATTGTTAACGAGGATATCGATGTGACCGAAATGCGCTTCGGCGCTGGCCGCCATTTTTTGAATGCTGTGTAGGTCACGAACATCGAGTTCCAGGCAAAGCGCGCGGCGACCCATTGCCTGAATCTCCTCTTCAAACGGAGGCAAACGAGTGCGTTCGCGGCTGGTGAGCACCAGGTCCGCACCGGCCCTCGCCAAGGCACGCGCCATATACTGGCCGAGCCCGCGGCTTGTGCCTGTCACCATGGCAACCCTGCCACTGAGGTCGAAAAGTGTTTCACTCATGTGCGTTCTCCGGGGGTGAGAATTACTTTCATCAAATGGGGCTCGCGAGCGTACAGGCGCGCGAACCATTGGGGGCCGTGGTCGAGTGGGGCTACGGCCGTGATCAGTGACCGAACCTGGATTGTGCCTGAGGCCAGGAGCTCGATGGCGCGCCGATATTCCCCCGCCGAAGCACACGAGCCTTGGAGACGAATTTGTCGGGTCACCACCTTTTGTAGGGGCAGGGCGACCTCCGGGGTGACGTTTCCAACCAGTACAACCGTCCCGCCTTTACGGACGCTCTCGATCGAGGCTCGGACGGTTTCCGTCCGACCGACGGCCTCCATTGCCAGGTCGACTCCCCTTCCGCTGGTGTGTTGCAGAACCGCCTCCACGGGGTCTGTACCGGCGGCGATCAGGTCCGTCGCACCAGCCTTCTGAGCCAAGTCGAGCCGTGATTGATCCAGGTCCGCGACGAAGATTCGCGAGCAGGCGACGATGCTCAGCAGCTGCACAAGCAAGGCTCCAATCATGCCCGCGCCAACAACCAGGGCCGTATCCCCGGGCTCGGTGGGCGCCAGCGAGACGGCATGGAGGGCGACGGACAAGGCTTCGAGCATCGCCGCTTCTTCAAACGAGAGGTTGTCGGGAAGACGGTAGACCACATGCGCCGGAACTGCGACGTACTCGGCAAAAGCTCCGGGACGGCGATACTCGGTGCAGGAAACACCAAGGACTTGGCGGTGGTCACAGAGATTCACATCCCCTCGGCGGCAGGGGGCGCAGGAACCACAGTAGACGGTCGAATCGAACGTGACGCGATCGCCTTTCGCAACTCCGGTCACGCCTTCGCCGCAGGCAGCCACGGTTCCCGCAGCCTCGTGTCCCATGACTATGGGTGGAATGCGTCTGCCCGTCGAGCCGTCATAACCGTGGACATCGCTTCCACAGATACCACAGGCGGCGACACGTACGAGGACTTCGCCGGTGGCTGGAGCGGGTTCCGGAAGGTCAACAATTTCCAGATGCTTGTAGCGGGAGAGCAAGAGTGCCTTCATACGCTGGTCCCTCCCCTCTCGACTGCTTGGCTAGAAAAGACTCCCCGCACCGTCGGCAGCCGAAGAGACATACAGCTCGGGTGCGCGTCCGGTAGCACGCTCGTATTCCGCGCCAACCGAGGTTTTGAATCGCTTGACCTGATCTGCCCGGACGAGCGCGATGGCGCAGCCACCGAACCCTCCTCCGGTCATTCTTGCCCCATAGACCCCGTCGCTTTGTTCGGCCAGCCGGACCATGAGGTCCAGCTCCTCGCAACTGACCTCAAAATCATCGCGCAAACTGCGGTGCGAGTCAGCCATCAGCTTGCCGAACAAGGCAAGGTCCTTCCTCTCGAGTGCGGCTGCCGCCTGAAGTACGCGGGCATCTTCGCTGATGACATGGCGTGCGCGTTTCCGAATCGGCTCCGGCAGCTGCTCACCGAACTGCAGGAAGTCTTCCATTGTGACGTCGCGCAAGGCTCTAACGTCTGGCAGACACTCGGAAAAATAGCGCGCAGCCGCTTCGCATTCTTCGCGCCGCTGGTTATATTCTCCAGCCGCCAGGCTGTGGCGCACCATGGTGTTGCAGATCACCAGGCGAACTTCTGCCGGAACTGCGAAAAGCCGATATTCGAGCGAGCGGCAATCCAGCTGAAGCGCGTGATCCTTTCGGCCGTGCACGCAAACAAACTGGTCCATGATTCCGCAACGTGCGCCCACAAACTCGTTTTCCGCCTGCTGGCAGAGGCGGGCAATCTCCGTGCCTTCGAGCCTTGCTTCAGCGATGTTCAAGTAAGCCGAACAGACTGCAACTTCGAGAGATGCAGAGGAGCTTAGGCCGGCACCGTGAGGAACGTCGCCATGAATGAGAAGATTCGCTCCGGGCAGCTTGCCGAGCCTCTCGATGAGCAAGCGAACCACTCCGACCACATAATCGCACCAATGCCCACGACGTGAGCCGGGCAGATGGTCGAGGTCAAATTCACAGCGCTCCGAGTAGTTCTCAGAAAAGACCACGAGGGATCGGTCCTCTCTTTTGGCAATCGCAATCTGGGTGTGGAAGGCAATTGCCGCAGGGAAGACAAAACCTTCGTTGTAGTCGGTGTGCTCGCCGATTAGGTTAACGCGCCCCGGGGCCTGCACGAGACGAGGGCATGTCCCAAATCGTTCCTCGAATCTGGCCACGAATTCCAAATTTGGACCCATATGATTCGATTTGCCGTTCATGGTTTCTAGATCTGTTTTGCACCTTTTTTGCGGGGCAGAACGCTACTAGTTTTATCGCCGTTCGGGCGACCCTTGTCCGGCAAGCGTTTTCCTCGCAACCGAGAAAGACTTAGCATCCCCACGCCGAACAAAAGCATGATAAGTCCCCACCAAAGGTTGACGTTTAGGCCGAGAGAGTGCACCGCGTAAATGGTGCTGCCGCGGGTGATCGCCCCGTAGATACACAGCAACAGTCCGAAGACACTAAAGAGCGCGCCGATCGGCATTCGGATGTCGAACCCCACGGTGCCTCCTCCCTAAGCGCGCGTGTATTGCTACCAAAAGATGAGATTCAGAGCCACAGCCAAAGCCACGACCACAGCGGCAAGCGGTGCAGGCTTCTCGTACCACTGGAGGCCCAATTCTTCCGGCTGGTCGGTCTCGGAATAGACCAGGCCACGCAATTCCTCAGCCACGCGCGGTCTGCTGAACAATGAGATGATCACGGTGACCAAAAAACACGTGCACCATGCGAATATCGCCGTCCAAAAGTTCTGGGCCATCTCGCTCGGATAAACGTGAAGTACGGACCCTAGGTATCCGCCTTTGAGGCCGGGCAGCGAGCCCCTCGGAAGGGTCAGCCCGTGGTGGATCGCCGCCGCCGCTGTTCCACTCAGCAATCCACAGAACGCTCCGTGGCCGGTGGCGCGCTTCCAAAACATACCGAGCATGAAGGTGGCAAAAAGTGGAGCATTCACGAAGGCAAACACAAGCTGGAGCACGTCCAGAATATTGTTGAATTCCTTGGCCACATACGCAGCGACGACGGAAACGCCTAGGCCGAAGACCGTGGCGAATCGTCCCATCCACAAATAGTGCCGGTCGCTCGCCGTTTTATTGATGTAACTCTGGTAGATGTCATAAGTCCAGACGGTGTTGAACGCCGTGGTGTTTCCGGCCATGCCCGACATAAAGGATGCGAGCAGGGCACAAAGGCCGACACCCAGCAGGCCAGAAGGAAAGAAGCGCACCAGCATCATGGGGGTGGCAAGGTCGTAATCGAGCACCACTTTGCCGTCGCGAAGGAGGGGTTGGCCTTCGGCATCATACTTCGGGGGGATGATCCCCCTTCCTCCAACGTAGAAGGAGGATTGCGCCGGAGTCCCGGGAACCACGCTTTGCTGCACACTTGCTCGTTCGAGATTTGAACTCGCGACCACGCCGGCGATCATACCGGGAAGAATCACGAGGAAGGGGAAAAACATCTTGAAGAACGCAGCGATCAAAGGAGTGCGGCGCGCCGCGGTCATGGAGTTGGCCGCCATGGCGCGCTGGACCACGAGGAAGTCGGTGCACCAATAGCCAAACGACAAGACAAAGCCAAGACCCATGATCATGCCGAACCACTCGACGCCCATGGGGTTGTCGCTGGCGTTAGCCATATATTTCCACGTGTGCACCAGGGCTTCGTTGGCCAAGCGGGCTTTCAAACCAGCCCACCCTTCCACATCTTTCAAACCCAGAAATACGAGCGGAATGAATCCAATGACGATCAGGAAGAATTGAAGTACCTCGTTATAGATGGCTGAGGTGAGACCTCCAAGGAACGTGTAAGCCAGCACAATCAGCGCCGAGACCAGGATGGCTCCGTTGAAGTTCCATCCCAGCAGCAGCTGCAGAAGCTTGCCCATCGCGTACATTGACACGCCGGAGGAAAAGACGGTCATGACGGCAAACGAAATGGCGTTGAAGCCACGGGTCTTTTCATCGAAGCGGAGTTTGAGATATTCAGGTACGGAACGGGCGCGGGAGCCGTAATAAAACGGCATCATGAAGATGCCCACAAAAACCATGGCCGGGATGGCGCCGATCCAGTAGAAGTTCGCGGTCATGATTCCATATTTCGCTCCGCTTGCGCCCATACCGATGACTTCCTGCGCCCCGAGGTTGGCGGAGAGGAACGCCAGCCCGGTAATCCAGGCGGGAATCGACCGGCCCGAAAGGAAAAAATCCGCGCTGGTTTTCATGTACTTTTTGAGGACGTAGCCAATGCCCAGCACGAACGCGAAATAAATCAGAATCACGACGTAGTCGATCCACTGAGGTTCTGGTCGCACCTGGTTTTCCTTTCGGAAGCCTCTTTCGGAGGGAGAACGGAAGGCTGGCCTGCCATTCAGCACACACCAGAAGTTCTCTCCACCCGCCCCTTCTCGTTTAGAACCCCGGGCCAACCCGGCACCGTTTTCCCTGACCGCAGCCAGACGAGAGAGGAGCCGGATAACAATGCAAAATGCCTTAGGTTAAGCGCTCAAGCTAACACGTTATGGCGAAATGTGCCATGCGTGAGACGGGTGCAAGTGTTTCGCGGGATCCGGAGCTCGACGATGGCAACTCGACGTACCGGTCCGCCGTTGCACCCTTTACCGTGGAGTCAAATGGCTACGAGGCTTGGTTTCCAGGGATTATTTGCCGAGAGTTACCGAACCAAACAGTCCTTTGAGCAGGAGGATCGCTCCGCCGAGGGCGATGGTGATGCTGAGAAGCGTGCCGATGAGGAAATACTCTGCAAAGCGAAGGGATTTCATTTCCGTAAAGCGGACGATCGACTTTCCGGCTAAGATGAAGCCAACGGTCGAGGGTGACTGCAAGACGAGCGCCGTGAGGACCAGAGCGCGCTCGAGCCAGCCAATGTACAACCCGTTGTGAATGGTTTCCTTGCGCTCCTCTTCGGGCTGGCCGGTTTCGTCCTTGAGGAGCGACTTGAGCACTTCGCTGACGAAGTATCCGCCGCCAAAGACAACCGCGACGTAGACCACGAGAAGCAGGAGCGCCTTCTCTTGAAACACGCGGGCCCTAGCCACCCAAGCGTGTAACTCTTGTAGCGGAGGGCGAGTGGCGATGAGCGCCGCTCCGAGGACCGTGAGCAGGTGGAGAGCTTGATCGAGCCCATACGCGAGGGCGCGCCGGCCGGACCACAGGGACCGGGTCAGGGATAGCTTGCTCCAGTCGATCACAAGATGGGCGGCCGAAAGGGCAACGAGGATGGCCTGAAAAAATGGTTGAAGGAGGCGATGCGGGTCGGCCAGGGCGACGACGCCGGCGTAGTGGATGATCCCGTGAAGTGCGTAGCCGCGCCAGGCGGCCCCATGTTTTTCCGAGACAAGGCGATCGGCTTGGAACACAAAATCCGTGAGGAGGTGTCCGAGGTACAGGGCCAAAAAGAGGTTATAGGTCGGATGCATCGCTTTATGCAATATGTATAGATTGCACAGAATCGTACAATCAATAAAACGCTTGGCGGATGAACTTCCCGAGAACCGCCTGCGTTCGCTGCATCTGCCAGAAGTACGCGCGCTTCAGAGCCCGGGAAGCGGTTGAGGCGTCAACCGACAGCGCCTTGGCGGTATAGTCTACCCGGTTTTTGACCGAGTACGCAGCGATGGTCTCCCATTGTTTGGGTGTTACCTGCCGCAGCAGCGTATCGTGCAGCCCGTAAATCAAATTGGCGACCTCGTCGAAGTCGGTGTTAGTCGAGTGCAGGCGGGTCAGCGTCGGAAATTTGCTGGCCTCCTCGATTTCGTTGATGGCTAGGCGGGCGAATTCGAAAGCCTGGCCCCCGATGCGGTTGACCGGAGGACGGATGGGATTGGCGATGGTTCCAATGCCGATGCCGATTCGTAGTTGCAGGGGATAAAGGCGTCGCCGGATGTCGAGGACGAGGCGGGGAATGGAGAGGAGAGCGTAGGCCACGGTTTGGAATTCATCGCCGGCGGTCACGGCGTAGGGCACACGGATCAGTTTTTCCTTCCGGTGGGCTTCGCTGGCCACGCGGAGTTTGTCGTTGAGCGGTCGGCGGAGATAGGAGTAGCTGCGCGACGCGACCACGTCCGCGACAAGGACTGCATGAAGGCTTGTTGTCGATTGCATATTCTCGTACAATAGTAAATTATTGCGCTTTTTCGTACAAGCCATAGTTTTTGGGAAGACGCAAAAGTTTGCAGGGAACTCCCGGCGCCCGGCGACGTTCGTGCGCCTCATTTGCTTCGAGTCGAAGTCCCACTCTCCTCTGTGGGCTTGATCGCGAGGAGGGCCTTCGCGGCTGTGGGGAGAGGCGGTTTCGCTTTGGCCGCAGGAGCCACCATCGTGTCGATTAGCGCGCGACATTCGTTAGCCCCCGTCAGGGCTGGCTATCGGTAGATGATGTTGACGACCCGATGCAGCTGAAGCCGGGAGACTGCTTCCTGCTGCCGCGAGGGGGGCCTTTCCGTTTGGCCAGCGAGCTGAGCTTGGCGTCTGTTGACGCCGCCACTCTCTTTGCGACCACGAAGAATGGAACTATCGCCTCGCTCAACGGCGGCGGAGATTGCTTTATTGTCGGTGCGCACTTCGCCCTGGCTGGCAATCATGCCATTATCCAATGTCGGAAAGATCTGCTCGGAACGAGAAGCGGTCAGCGGAAGTGGAGTGTTCGGTTCGGCCATACTTATCCATTCTATTTCCCGCCTGATCAGGATCGTGAACGAATGTGCTAAGCGCCGCCGGCTGTGGAAACTGCGATCCAACTCAGCACAGAGAGAAGGTTACGCCCCGGTCATCGGGGGCGTGCTGTTCGGCGCGATGGCGGGCCACCATTATTGGTTCCCCAAGGCGTTCGGCTTCAGGCTCGACGAACGCCGGGGCAAGGCATGGTTTCTCATTGACGGCGCTAGTTCGACAAGCGGCGCTGCGCCGTGCACAAGTTCTTCGGCGAATCGCTACTTTGCCTTCTGGCCGCCCGGCGCCTCAGTCTGACATGGTGCGCTACCAAGTAACGCGAGCGCCTGGTAGCCTGTGTGGTCAAACTCGAGGTGCGGTTGTGAAAATCTTTCTCCTTGGCGCAACGGGCAATAGCGGCCGACGCATTCTAAGGCTGGCGTTTCAGCGGGCTCACGAAGTGACCGCGTTTGTACGAGACGAGACCAAACTCCTAAGTGTTGTTGACAGACCCATTCCGCCAAACTTGCACGTGTTTATTGGTGACGCAAGCAAGTCAGCGGACATCGCTAGGGTGATGGTCGGACACGATGTCGCTATCAATGCAGCCGGCCTTGTGACGGAGGGTTCCACCTTTACTCAGCTTGTACAGACTGTGGTCGATTCGGCAATTGCAAGTCTCGGCGAAGGCGGTCGACTCTGGCAATTCGGCGGCGCCGCGGTTCTTGAGGTGCCTACACTTACCTTCTGCCCAGAATGGCCTTGGCGTTTGCTTTCAAGCAAAAGGTGCCCGAGTTGACTATCTCATACGAAGATGCGGCGGAAGTGATCCTCGACAATCTTTCCAAAAACGGGCGGTTCTTCCGCCGACGCGTCGGGGTCGCGCTTCCCCCCGGGTTGCGCAACTATAAGGATGATGTGCCACGCTAGATCGCCGGAACTATTTCAACTAACAGATTCTCGAAGTCGCGCCGTAGTTATCGCATCCCGCTTCCGTGAAGGGTTCGGACGACGGCCCACTCCCAACAGGGCAGCAGGCACCGGGCCGGCGTCTAAAACCCTTCCGGGGAAGGAAACCGCGATGGGGAACGTGTGATTATGCCAGATTCTGGCGATAACCAAGATCCTTTGCACGCGAGGTGAATGAATATCCGATTTGTGGCACCTGAGCGGAGTTTATAAAGTTTATATCGAGAGATGCCGGTTGAAAATCGAGCGTTGTGCCCGATTAGTCGGTAATCGGACATCAAGTGGCTCATAGTACCAGGGTGCGCCCCCCTTCGGTCTCCGTTCTTGTTGGGCATCCGTATGCGATGACGTGAGTGCATCACCAGAGGGGCTAAGTGCTCTCATTTCATTTTTCGCATTTCTTCCTGAATTTTATCTTCTACAAGCCTAGCAGTTTCGGCCTCGGAACGTTCGGGTTCCAGTTGTTTGCACTCTACGCCAGCATTCTCTTCGCTCTTATGAGCTTCTGCCATCACTCTTTTGAATTCTTCCGACGACTTCCGCCGCCGCTGTTGACTTAAAGCGTCGACCAAACATGATTCGGCGATTGCGGTGCGGTTAGTCAAATATAGAAGATGTGCGGTTGAGTTCAGCCCCTGCGTGGCTACGACCGCTCTTTTCCTTTGTTCCTCAGCTGCCCTTCTTGCATCGCCAACGTCCGAGAACAACTTCACATTGAGGGTAGCTGAAAGCAAGAGCGCCAAGGCAAGCCACTCCAAGGCAAGCCACTTTCCTCCCTCTCTTAGAAGCTTGCGTAGTCCGTAAGCCATCTTGTTCATTGGTACCTCACGGGCGGTTGAAAACGAACAGCCATATTAGCTAAAAAAGGAGCATCAAATGGAGCTTATATCAAAAGCTCCTAAGGTGATTCTGAGTCCGCTAGCGGAAACCTCGTTAGAGTTAGAGTTACCGGTTGCGCCGGTCATTGATTAGGTCCTGTCTCCGCTCGTGCCGGAGAAGGGGTTGGAAGTCTTGCGCTCGGTAAAGCGGTCGGTTTCGAGATTCGCTAAGCATCATTTCCGCCTGGTCAAAGACGGGGGCGAAATCATCGTCGCGGCGAATCACCCGCCCGCAACTGACGTCCCTACCGCGACCCCAAGAAGCGAAACGGCCTAGCGTGGAGTCCGCTAAGCCGTTTCTTATCAACTAAGAAATGGTTGCGGGGTCAGATTTGAACTGACGACCTTCGGGTTATGAGATTGACGAGCAACTCCTAAGTCCCGATGATTCTATCGGCGATACAGTCTCAATCCCGGCAAAACCACTCAAAATTGCCTGTCGAAGCTGGAAGGAGAATTTTTTGCAAAGTGAAGGAAGAAGGATGTCGAAATGGCCGTGGGCTGAGCGACTAACTTGTGAGGATGGCTCAGGCCATCCCGAGTACGTAAAGAGGACACAACTCGTGAAAGAGATGTCCGAACCGGGGCCATGTGACCTGAGTCGGACTAGGCTATCTCAACGCCGCTAAGTGACTTACAATCCGACGGCCTGAGATTGGCCAAAAGGCTGCCACTTTGACGCAACAGGGTGAACGCATGTCATTCGTCCGGGACCTCAAATTTGCAGTCCAGTCGTTAACACGCACTCCAGGCTTGGCTTGCGCCGTGATCTTCACGCTCGTGCGCGGCGTGCTGCTCAAGCCGCTCGTCAACCGCGACGAGAACCGCCTGATCTACATCCGCCAGAGTGCCCCCGGTCTTCGTGACGAAAACACGACCTTCTCCGTCCCCGAAATCAAGGACATCGAATCCAGCGTCCGCTCGATTGAAGAGTTCGGCGATTTCTCGGTTATCGGCTTCACGATGATTGGGCTCGGCGAGCCCCGCGAAGTTCGCGGCGGCGTGGTAGGCGGCACCTATTTCAAGGTGATGGGCCTGCATCCCGTTCTCGGCCGCCTCGTCGGACCACAAGATGACGGTCCCAACGCGGCCGGTGTCGTCGTCCTCACGTATCGCTTCTGGTCCACAGTCTTAAGGCCAGATCCGAATGTCATCGGCAAAACCGTTCGGCTCGGCAGCATCGGTGACCGTATGGCCACGGTTATCGGCGTTCTAGAACCCTCGATTCCCTATCCGGCAGACACCGATATCATGGCCAACATCGTCACAAGCCCGCATCACCTCTCCGCGAGCATGGTTACCGGCCGCATCCATCGCATGACCGACTTGTTTGGCAAACTGGCTCCCGGCGCCACTCTCGACCAAGCCCGCACCGACCTGCGCACCGTCTACGCGAGTATGACGAAGGACCATCCCGACGCCTATCCCGCCAACGCTCAGTTCACCATTAGCGCGAAGATGCTTCGCGACCAGATCACTTCCGGCGCGCGCACGGTTCTCCTCGTTCTCCTGGCAGCCTCTGGTCTTGTGTTCATCATTGCCTGCTGCAATGTGGCCAACCTGATTCTCGCCCGCACTGTTCGCCGCGAAGGCGAACTGGCCGTGCGCGTGGCGCTCGGCGCAAGTTCGTGGGCCCTGCGACGCATGTTGCTGGCCGAAAGCCTTTTGCTCTGCGGCGCCGGCGCAGCTATCGGCGTCATGAGCGCGCAACCGCTGGTCTCAATTCTGGCTCGCTACGCCTCTCGGTTCTCTGTCCGCGCGCTTGACCTCACCGTCGATTCCAGCCTGCTCTGGGTTGCAGCCGCTCTCGCCATCATCGCGGCCATCATTCTAGCCTTCGTGCCGCGCCTGCCTTCGGCCGGCAAGGCCAACGGACTCAACGTCGCCAGCGGCAGCGTGCGCATTACCAGCGGCACAAGCCGCCGTCAGCGCGCCTTCGCTGTCACCCAAATCGCCGCCTCTTTCGTTCTGCTCGCGGGCGCAAGCGCCTTAATCACGACGCTGCTCTCGCTGCAAGCGGTGCAGACCGGCCTTGATATGCCCCATGTGCTCGCCATTGACGTCCCCGCGATGACCTACGGCAAATCGCGGCAGCAAGTCCTCGACTTCTACAAGGAAGTGATCCGCCAAATTGAAGCGCTGCCGGGCGTCACTCGCACTGCTTTCGGCCTCGTTGCTCCCTGGCGCGATGCTGATAATTTCGGTCCAGGCGCCCAGTACTCCGCCGATGGTCATGCTCATGGCAACGATGATCCTCGCGCGCAGTGGCGCACCATCTTTGCTGGCTTTTTCGCGGCCCTTGGCGTTCCCATCCTCCAGGGACGCGATTTCAACGACCTCGACACCAACTGCGCAGAACCTGTCGCAATCGTCAGCCAGACGCTCGCGCAGCGCATGTTCCCCGGCCTGGACGCCGTCGGTCGTCACGTGTACTGGACTGATCCGGTCTTCCAATTCATCCCCGGGAGTGACGCCGAAAAGTCGCGATTCCTGGCGCCGCACCGCATCATTGGCGTCGCCGCCGACGTGGACGACGAACACCTTGTCCCCGAGCCTACAACTACCATTTACGGCACCTTTGCCGATAATTTCCTGTTCGGAGGCCACCTCTTTGTCCACACGAATGCCAATCCGTATGCCCTTGTTACGCCCGTGACGCGTATCATTCGCAACCTTTCCGCCGACCAACCTGTCGAGCACGCCTCCACTCTGGAAGATATCCGGGCAAAAGTCCTGGCGCCGGACCGCTTGAACTCCCTCGTCTTTGGAGTTTTCGCCGCGGTCGCGCTGGCGATTGCAGTGGTAGGGGTCGTGGGCGTGCTGGCGTTTTCGGTTAGCGCGCGCACGCGCGAATTCGGCATTCGCCTCGCGCTTGGCTCGCAGCCTCAGCAGCTCTTGCTAGGCGTCATCACGCAAGGCGCAGTCATGGCCGCAGCCGGTGTCCTCGCGGGAGCGGTGTTCGGCTTCGTCGTCGCGCGTGTGGCACGCAGCTTTTTCGGCGACTTGAAAATGCCTGGCGCGCTGCCGGTCATCGCGTCGGCTTTCCTGCTGCTTGTCGCGGCTGTGATCGCTTCGTGGCTGCCCGCAGCTCGCGCCGCCCGCGTGGATGTTATGCAAGCGCTGCGTTCAGAGTAACTGCGTCAGGTTGGTCGGCCACTCCGAATGTTCTGCAGGACCAATGGTGCCAAGCGACCGGGGAGTGTGAAGACGACATGAAGGTAACGCGTGGGGAGAAGCTCCTTTTTGACGCGCAGCAATCCACCGTTCCCGAGCACCTGCTTGACATTTGGGGCAGTGCCGATTCCTGCACGTAATGGGGAGCTCCCCATTAGCTGCATTATGGGGAGTTTTTTCTAATGGGGAGTAGCACAGCAAAAGGGCATGCCGCACACAGGATCACGCCCTTTCGACTCTCCATTAAGACCTGACCTTCAGAAGCGCGAGCAGTCTGTCCGGCGGCCGGAACTTGCCCTTTCGAAGGCTTGGCGGTACAACCGCCTCGATCGCCTCTAGCTTCTCGGTAGGATCGGCCCGAACGTAGACTTCCGTGGTGGTCAGATTACTGTGCCCCAACCACAGAGAAACTTTCCGAATGTCCTGCGTTGCTTGCAGTACGACCATTGCGCAGGTATGTCGAAGCACGTGGGGCGAGACTTGCTTGCGGCGCAGCGTTAAGCATTTTCGGTCCGCGGTTTGGGTATGACGTCGCAGAACGTAGGCGACTCCCCATCGGCTGAAGGGCTCACCGCGGGCGTTTACAAAGAGCTCAGGCGATGCGACCGGCCCGCGAATAGCCAACCAAGCACGGAGTGCTGCAGCCGTCGTCTTCCAAAGAGGCAGCGCGCGTTCGCGACGGCCCTTGCCACGCACGCGGATACTCGCCGATTGCGGTGCGACATCGTCGGTGCGCAAGCCTGTCAGTTCCGAAACCCGAAGGCCAGCGCACACTGCGAGGTGTAAAAGGGCACGATCTCGAACGCCCATCCGCGTGGATGGATCAGGAGCGTCGAGCAAGGCCTGCATTTCTTCCTGGGCCAGATACGGCACCAGACGATGGTCGGTCTTCTTGAAGGGGATGGCCAGAACGCGGCGAACCTGCTCCACGGTGGCTGGCTCACGGTGCTGCAGAAACCGAAAGAACGAGCGGATAGCGGCTAAACGGATATTTCGGGTCTCTGCTGAGTTGCCACGTGTGGTCTCCAGATGTTCCAGGTACGAGCAGATCAGCGACGCGTCTAACTGCTCCAGCAGCAGAGCCGAGGGCGCCACTTTGAGCTTCTGGGCGGCAAACTCGAACAAAGACTGGAAGCTGTAGGAATAGGAGTCGCAAGTGTGTTGGCTGGCCCCACGATGGCGGACAAGATGCTCGCGGAGGAATGCTTCCATGTGCGGTGCGAGAGAAGTCATGGTCGCCCTCCCTGCGTAAAGCTCTCGGCGACGATGGCGATGTCGCGCAGAAGTTCCGGCGTGGTTTCCAGGTACCAGTAGGTAGCATTGATGTTGACGTGACCCAGGTAGGTAGCCAATGCCAACATGTGCTGCCCAATTCGTTGACGGCCAGTTGGAGACGACTCCAGTGCCCGAACTGCGAACGTGTGACGAAGCTCATGAATACGCGGCCATCGACCATGAGAGGGCGTGAAGCCGGCCGATTTCAGTAGGGTCCGGAACACGCTGTGAACTTTCCAGTACACGAGCGGTTGCCCGTCGTCGGAAACGAAGACGTGGTCGCCACCACTTCGTATTTTTTGACGGTGCGTCAAGTAGCCAGCGAGCCCCGTTACTGCGGTGTCGTGCAACGGCACCA
>Ga0306920_100001964_pt1 | contig 25673 bp, 22 predicted proteins | sample flu12Cox44000170_FD_204666 | JGI IMG/M metagenome (GOLD analysis project Ga0306920, IMG submission 204666) | Lab enrichment of tropical soil microbial communities from Luquillo Experimental Forest, Puerto Rico - flux4day.12C.oxic.44.000.170 (v2)... | ecosystem: Environmental > Terrestrial >...
GATATCAACCAAGCTATTAGCCGCGAGAGCGAGATCAAGCAGATGGCGCGCCGAACGAAGATCGCGTTGATTGAATCGATCAACCGGGAATGGCGAGACTTGACCGCCGATTAAGCCCGCCGGAATCCGGGATTCCTCGCGCGGCAGCCACGCGCGGGAATGACAGATCCCCAACTCCGCAGGTTAACGTATTTACAAGACATCACACTACACCAGCTCGATCGAAAAGCTCCTGCGCTCAGCGACGCGTCCGATAATGGCGGCCTCTGTATTGCCGGATTTTTGAAGGTCTGCCAGCAACGAATGAGCTTCGCTTTCGGCTAAAGCTATCAGCAGCCCCCCTGAAGTCTGTGGATCGAATGCAATTTCGCCAATTTCGTCGGCCACCTCTTCGGAGACTTTGACACCGGGTCCGAAGAACTCCCGGTTGCGCCTGCCACCGCCCGGTGTCATCCCCTCGCGGCTCAACTCGAGCACTCCCGGCAACAACGGCAGATCGGATTCCTCGATTATGAGTGTGACGCCACTTCCGTCGGCCATTTTGGTCCCATGACCAGCCAAGCCGAACCCAGTTATGTCGGTGGCGGCATGTACGTCATATTTGAGCATCATCCGTGCTGCAGTGGCATTCAGTTCGGCCATCCATCGCACCGCGGCGGCGTAGTAATCGACCGCAAGCCGATCACGCTTGAACGCGGTCATCAGGATACCGGTGCCGAGCGGTTTGCTGAGCAACAAAACGTCACCGGGGCGAGCGCCAACATTGCGAATGATACGGCGCGGGTCGATCACGCCGGTAACAGCCATCCCGTATTTAACCTCGTCATCGGCGACGCTGTGCCCGCCAACAACGAATACGCCGGCCTCGCGCGCCTTTTCGTTGCCCCCACGGAGAACTTGAGCGAGCATCTCGCCCGGCAGACCCGATTGCGGCCAACATACAACGTTCAGCGCGGTCTGCGGTGTTCCCCCCATAGCGTAAACGTCCGAGAGCGAGTTCGCCGCGGCGATTTGACCATAGGTAAAGGGATCGTCCACTACTGGCGTGAAGAAATCGATGGTGTTCACCACGGCGAGGTCGTCGCGCAGACGAAACACGCCGGCGTCGTCGCCAGTCGAAATGCCGACCAGCACATCAGGAGAACCCCCAAAGTCGAGCTTTGAGAGCACTGCGTCGAGGTCCGCCGGACCCAGCTTGCCGGCTCAACCCGCGGCCTTGCATCGCGCAGTTAAGCGGACCAGGTCGTCGCGCGAGGCGTTATTATTCCCGCTTTCAGGCATTCTTTGCGTAGTCTATCGGCATGTCTTTCCGCGCTCAACTGCGCCAAATTAGTTTAGAGGGCGTCGTGAACCGTCACCAAGAGTCGTATCAGTCTTTGGGAGTAAGCGCCGAGAATGGCAAATGGCGCGCGATCTTCTTGAGATCATCGACAAACAGCCGCATCTCTCGGTGCCGCGATTCTTCGTCGGGAGCGCGCAGGATCGACGAGGGATGAACGGTGGCGCCGATTAAAGGTGCCAGAGCTGACTCGATCAGTTCGCCGCGCTGGATTGAGACCCGGAAGGTACGGCTAATGAGCGCCTGTGCCGCTGTGGCTCCGAGGCAAACGATAACTTTCGGGCGCACGCGAGCGATTTCGGCGTCGAGCCAGGGGCGGCAGGCGGCTATTTCTCTGGCATTCGGCTTTTTGTGAATCCGCAACTTGCCCCGCTGCACCGAATTGAAATGTTTGACCACGTTGGTGATGTAAACCTCGCTCCGGTCGATTCCGGCGTCCTCGAGTGCTCGGTCGAGCAATTTGCCGGCCGGACCAACGAACGGATGACCTTCGATATCCTCCCGGTCGCCAGGCTGCTCGCCTACCATCATCACCTCAGCGCCGGAGCCGCCTTCGCCGAGAACCGCTTGCGTAGCGCGCTCCCAGATGCCGCAACCGCGGCATTCCTGTGCCGCCTTCCTTAAATCGGGGAGCGATGCCTCTGGCAGTATGAGCTCGGCCGGCGAGTTGTGGCTCTCTTTTGGTGGCATGAATAGATATTGGCATAGTGATTGTCTCAGTCCTCATTCCCGCGCACCGCTGCCCATCGCCCGCTTCCTGTCTGGTCCCTCTCCCGCGCTGCTCCTGGAGGCGCGAGCTGAGGGTGACTTCGGGAGCGAGCATGAGGGTGGTCCCTCTGGCGCGCGCGGAAACCCGTTCCTATTTTAAGAATAGATTTGAGCCTAAAGCGCCCGAATTCCCGGAGAATGCTATCTGAAGCTCCCACGCGATTTCTATGCGCAGCCGGTTCTTCAGGTCGCTCGCCAATGCATCGGCAAACTGCTCGTGTCTCGCACCGCCGAAGGCGAGGCAGCGGGCCGCATAGTTGAGGCTGAAGCATATCGAGGCCCACGCGACCTCGCGGCTCATAGCGCACGGGGCCTGACCAAACGAACCGTCGCAATGTTCGGTCCGCCAGGGCACGCGTATATCTACTTGCTGTACGGAGTTAGCTGGGCGTTGAATCTGGTCGCCGCATCGGAGGGTGAGCCGCATGCCGTACTGATTCGGGCACTCGAACCGATTCGCGGGCTGGAGCTGATGGCTTACCGCCGGGGTAAACCAGCCGCCTCGCGCGAGTTGACCAATGGACCAGGGAAACTTACTCAGTCGTTGGCGATAACCGGCTGCCTGTATGGCGCCGACCTGTGCGGCGATGAACTATTCCTGGAGGAACCGGAGCGACGTCCCGGTCCAATCGGGCGGTCGCGGCGAATCAACGTCGACTATGCAGGCCCCTGGGCGAATAAACTCTGGCGTTTTTACGAGCGCGGCAACCGCTTCGTCTCGGTGCCGCCCCGCGAGTAGGGGGCCGAGATGATCAACGGCGCCGGTTGGCCCGAGGTGATGACTCCGGTCAGCCTCGGCAGTGGAAACCGGTCTTCAACTCGGCTAATTGTCATGCGTTAGCTCTCGACTCGGGCCGTAGCGCCGGAACAAAGCGCCGCCAAGCTTAATTTGGGAGAATCGCGTGCGTTGCTCCAATTGCGGCGTCGAAAATTCTGCTTCCGCCAAATTCTGCATTAATTGCGCCGCGCCATTCAGACGCAAATGCACGTCCTGCGGTATTGAGAATCCGTCAGAAGCCAAATTCTGCGCCGAATGTGCAGCGCCATTGGCTCTCCTCGCGCTAGAACCAAAGCCGTCTGGACTGCCGATTACTGTGCACGAGCCAGACCGCAAAGAGGTAGTCGAGGGCGAGCGCAAGACCGTAACAGCGCTGTTCGCGGACATCAAGGGCTCGACCGAATTGATGGAGCCGCTCGATCCTGAAGAGGCCCGCGCGATTGTGGATCCCGCACTCAGGATTATGGTTGAGGCAGTGCGGCGGTATGAAGGCTATGTCGTGCAGTCCACGGGCGACGGCATCTTCGCGCTCTTCGGGGCGCCGGCGGCGTACGAGGACCATCCGCAGCGCGCTCTGCATGCTGCTCTGCAAATGCAGCAAAACCTTCGCGAATACGCTCAACGCCTTGTTAATCAGGGACGGCCTGCGCTCGAAGCGCGCTTCGGTATCAACACCGGGGAAGTGGTGGTGCGCGCGGTCGAGACCGGCGGCAAAATCGAATACGCGCCGATCGGGCATACCGCCAATCTTGCCTCTCGTTTGCAAACGCTAGCCCCGGTCGGCTCGATCGTTGTGAGTGAGCTGACGCGCAGGCTGATCGAGGGCTACTTCGAAATGCATGCGCTCGGACAGAGACGGGTCAGAGGCATCGGCGAGCCGATCTACATTTATGAAGTCATTGGACCCGGGTCGCTACGGACACACTTTGAGGTTTCGGCACGGCGCGGACTGACGAAGTTCGTCGGGCGCGAGCGTGAACTGCAGCAGCTGAAGCAAGCGCTCGAACTTGTGATGAGCGGGCACGGGCAACTCGTCGCGGTCGTGGCCGAGGCCGGTGGCGGGAAGTCGCGTTTCTACCATGAGTTCAAGGCGACGCTACCACCCGGATACAAGGTGCTGGAAGCCTACTCGGCATCACACGGTAAGGCCTCGGCCTGGCTGCCGGTGCTGGAATTACTTCGTGGTTACTTTGGTATCCAGGACGGCGACGACCCGGCCTCGCGACGCGAGAAAATCCGCGTGAGAATCGGAGCGCTGGATGCGGCTATCAGCGACATACTGCCGTATCTGTGGGGATTGCTCGGAATCCAGGAAAGCCCGGATCCGCTGGCGCAAATGGACCCTCCGATCCGGCGCCAGCGCACTCTGGATGCGGTCAAGCGCATCATCGTCAGTGAAAGCTTGAATCAACCGACCGTTGTCATCTTCGAGGATCTGCATTGGATTGATTCCGAAACTCAGGCGCTCCTCGATCTACTCGCCGACATCATAGCCGGTGCCCGTTTGTTGCTGTTGGTCAATTACCGCCCCGAGTATCGGCATGAATGGTCGGGCCGCGCCCATTATCTGCAACTGAGGCTCGATCCGTTGGGTAGCCACGATGCCGCAGCCATGCTGGAGGGTTTGCTCGGTAGCGGCTCAGATCTTGATTCTCTGAAACGTCTGATCGCCGAGCGCACGGGCGGCAATCCCTTTTTCATCGAAGAGATGGTGCAGGCTCTGTTCGAGGAAGGGGTGCTGACGCGCAACGGAGCGATCAAGGTTGCGCGTTCGTTCTCCCAACTGCGGCTACCACCAACGGTTCAAGGGATGTTGGCTGCTCGTATCGATCGACTGGAAACGCCGCAGAAGGAGCTGCTGCAGACACTCGCCGTAGTCGGACGAGAGTCGTCGCTCGCACTAATACGACAACTCGCTTCGCGCGAGGACATTCAGCTCGAGCGAATGCTCGCGGATCTGCAAGCGGGTGAGTTTATCTACGAGCAACCCGCTAACGGCGATATTGCGTACATTTTCAAGCACACGCTGACGCAGGAAGTTGCGTACAACTCTCTGTTGGTGGAACGTCGCAAACTGTTGCATGAACTCGTTGCGACAGCGATCGAGAAGCTATTCGCGGGCAGCATTGATAGCCATTTCGTTGAGCTTGCTTATCACTACAGCCGCAGCGAAAACACCAACAAAGCTATCAAATATTTGCATTCTGCAGGACGCCAGCTGGCGCAGCGCTCAGCTTTCTCGGAGGCGCTTTCTTATCTGAATAAAGGTGTGTCCTTATTGACCGCTTTGCGCGAGCATGCCGGTAGTGTTGCAGCAGAAGAATTAAAGCTTCGGATAGCAACCGCGCAATGCCTTAGATTTGCTCGCGGATGGGCGGCTTCCGAGGTGGAGTCTACGCTTTTAAGGGCGCGCCAACTATGTGCTGAGGGTGGAACGACCCGTGAACTATTCTCTGTATTGGCAGGGCTGCGCCAGTTGTATTTCATGAGATTAGACTTCGCAAGTGCGCGTCGCTTCGCGGGGGAATTAATAGATCTAGGTGAGCGGAAACAGGATGCGGCCGTAATCGCATGGGGGCACGTTAATCTTGCACAAAGCACCTATCTCATGGGCGACCTCAACCGCGCTCATGAACAATGCGAGCAGGCAATCATCGTTCAGGTCTCGCTCAACGCAACACACGATTTGTCAGAACCCAAGACATACGCGTTGTCCTTCATGGCTCTCATTTTGTTGGCTCTTGGCTATCCAGATAAAGCCGTGAGGTTAAGCGATGAAGCACTTTCGCTCGCGGGACGTCTACCCCGTCCGTTTTCGCTTGCCACTGCGCTATTTCTGGGCAGCTTATTTTATCATCTGCTTCGAATGGACCATCGCAGTCTACTACTATCCGAGCGTTCGGTAGCTATAGCAGCAGAACATGGCCTCTCGAGCGAGTTAGCAATATCAACCTTTTATCGCGGTCAAGCTCTCGCCGGTCTCGGATCGGTGGATGAAGGAATTTCTGAGATGCGACGCGGAATCGAATTGTATAATTCTGCAGGTGCGCGCACCCCAAATTTTATGGCCATTCCCTTGGCTGAAGCTCATCTGAAATCAGGTCAGCATCGCGAAGGTCTGAAATTGCTGGCCGACGCTCAAGACGCTGTGCGTACAACGGGCGAATGTTTGTACGTTCCGGAACTCTACAGGATTAGAGGTCATCTACTATTGCTCTCTGATTGTCGCGACGAGTCGGAGGCCGAGCGCTGCTTCTGGTCAGCCCTCCGGTCAGCGCACGAACAGAACACGAAGTGCTGGGAGTTACGGGCAGCGGCAAGTCTCGCGCGGCTGTTGATGAAGCAAAATCGCCGCGACGAAGCGCGCGCGATGCTCGCCGAAATCTATGGCTGGTTCACCGAAGGCTTCGACACGGCTGATCTTAAAGACGCGAAGGCATTACTCGACGCACTAGCAAATTAGCCACTATTCCGCGCCGTTGCCGATGCGCTCAAGCCGCGAAATAATGAATGGCGGCTGATGTTCCCCTTACCATGGAAGCGTCTCTCTTCACCACCGGTTCCCTTGCCGCCGCCGAATCGCAGCCGAATCAAGCGCCCGGCGCGGCCGTTGACGTCCGCGGACTCAGCTTCAACTACAAGGAGCGGCGGGCGCTTGATGACCTCAGCTTTGCAATTGAGCGCGGCGAAATCTTCGGCCTGCTCGGTCCTAACGGCAGCGGCAAGACCACCCTCTTCAAACTGCTCTCGACGCTGGTTCCGCTTCAATCAGGCGAGGCGCGCGTCCTTGGCTACGACCTGCGCGGTGATACGAGTGCGTTGCGCCGCCGAATCGGCGTCGTTTTTCAGCATCCCAGCGTCGACCGCCTGCTGACGGTGAGTGAAAACCTGATGCATCACGGGCATCTTTTTGGGCTCAGGGGCGAATTTCTGCGCGAGCGCAGCGCCGCGATGCTTGGATGGCTCGGTTTGTCCGAACGCGCCAGCGACTTGGTGCAAACGCTGTCAGGCGGCTTGCAGCGCCGGGTCGAACTGGCTCAGGCATTTCTCCATCAGCCGGAACTGCTGATTCTTGATGAGCCTAGCATCGGGCTCGATCCGTCGGCCCGACGCGAGTTCCTGAACTACATTTCCCGCTTGCGTGATGAGCAGCGGGTCACGATTGTTCTGACGACTCATTATCTGGAAGAAGCCGAGCGCTGCGATCGGCTGGCAATTCTGCATGAGGGCAGGCTGGTGGCGCTGGCGCCGCCATCGGAGCTGAAGTCACGCGTCGGCGGTGACGTGGTCGTGATCAACGCAAAGAATGCGGAAGCTTTGCGCCAACAGGTACAGCTCCGGATGCGACTGCAGGCGGCGCTGGTCGACGGGACGCTGCGAATCGAGCGCCCGCGCGGCCACGAATTCGTCCGCGACGTAGTCGAAGCGTTTGGTGACCAGATCGAATCGGTCACCTTCGGCAAGCCGACGCTCGAAGACGTCTTCGTCCATCTGACCGGTCATCGCTTTTATGCCGGCAAGGATGAAGGTAAGTGAACGCCGGAGCGGCGCTTGGCGCAGGCACACTCTGGCTGCGCGAAATCACGCGCTTTCGCCGCCAGCGGAGCCGCGTAATCGGCTCGTTCCTGCAGCCGCTGGTATTTTGGCTGCTGCTGGGCGCAGGCCTCAAAGCATCGTTCCGGCCGGCCGGAATGCCGCCCGGGATGAATTACTTACAGTATCTTTATCCCGGTTTCATCGTGCTGGTGCTGCTGTTCACCGCAATTTTCGCGACGATCTCCACTGTTGAAGATCGCCGCGAGGGGTTTCTTCAAGGCGTTCTGGTGGCGCCGATCTCGCGCTGGATGATTGTGATGGGACAGGCCTTGGGCGGGACGACACTCGCCTGGATCCCGAGCTGTGTTTTCCTGGTGCTCGCACCGTTGGCCGGTATCACTCTGAGTGTTACAGGCGGGTTGGTCGCGGCAGCAATGATGGCGATAATTGCATTTTCGCTCACTTGCATCGGACTCGTGATCGCCTGGCGCATCGAGTCGACGCAGGGCTTTCACGCAATCATGAACCTGATTCTTATTCCGATCTGGCTGCTGTCGGGCTCTTTCTGGCCCGAGAGCGGCGCACCGGCGGTGCTCAGTTGGCTGATGCGGGTGAATCCGCTGACTTACGGCGTCGCAGCTTTGCGTGAGGCGCTCTACATGGGTCAACCCGGCGAAATCGGCTCGCTGCCGAATCTCCTCCTGTCCGCCGCGGTCGCATCCGTGTTCGCGGTAGCCATGTACGTGTTGGCGGCCCGCGTCGCCAGCCGCGCGACCGCTCATTAAGCGCAGGCTATTGCGACGAAAGACGATGGCGCACCACTGTCGACGACAGCCGAACGGTGTCTAGGCCGGTAGAAGAAGCCGATCGAAGTGAGCTTCAAGGCGGCCTTCGAAATGAAATTCGCGCGCCAGGGTGATCCATTCGCGGTTGGGGCTGTGCAGCGGTTCGGGAATCCGGTCCAACGGGAAAAAACCAACTTCCAAAGCCTCCAGCGGATGCGGCTGGATTTCACCGCCATCCAGGCGGCAGTAGAAAAGAATTGAATAGAGATGGCGCGCTGGTGAACCGAGCTTGAGACTGTCAGTTACTCCGATCAGCCGGAGAGGGGTAACGGTCAAGCCGGTCTCTTCACGAACCTCTCGCGCCACATTCTCGGCCGCTGAAACGCCAACGTCGCAAAAGCCCGTCGGATAGAACCATCGTCCGTTGGGCCGCTTTATCATGAGGATTTGATCCTTTGAATTGAAAACGATCGCGCCGCATCCGACCGCAGCGGTGACATAGCCGTCGTACCCTCTGCCCACGCTCTCGCGCCATTCGCGGAACAGCTCCGCAGCGGCATCCGGCGCCTCCTCGGACAGGAGGATATTCAAGCGTGCAGCCTCGCGGAGCAATTCCTCGTAACGCTCAGCATCGAAACCGTGCGGCGAGAACGCCAGCCCGGTGCGCGCAATCGCAGTGATACGCTGAACAAAACGGGCAAGTTCAATTAGAACGTTAGCTTGACTCATCAAGTGCTCTCCGGCGCGATCGTAACAGACAATGGCGGACGATTCAGCGATACGATAGGCTTGGGTCCGCACGAGGCGGAGACTCCGATGAAGATTCTCATTATGGGCGCCGGAGCGGTCGGCGCATACTACGGTGCGCAACTCCAACGTTCGGGCGAAGATGTGGTGTTTTGCGCGCGCGGCGACAATCTACGCGTGATGCGCGAGCAAGGGCTCGAAATCAAGAGCTCCAAAGGCGACCTCAAGCTCAGGGTGAAGGCGACGGGCGACCCGCACGAATTTGCGCCTTATGAATTAGTGCTGTTCGCGGTCAAGTCCTACCATACCGAATCCGCCGCTCGGCAGCTTGAAGGCTGCCTCACCAGTGACGGCGTGCTGATGACTATCCAGAACGGAGTTGAGAACGAGGAGGTTCTGTGCCGCTTCTTCCCGCGCGAGGCGGTGATGGGCGGCAATTCGCGCGTCGGCGCTGAATTGGTTGCGCCCGGCAAGGTGCTCCATACTGCTCTCGGCGAAATCGAATTCGGCGAGCTTGACGGCCGGATAACGCCTCGCGCAGAAAGGATCGCGGAAGTTCTCCGCCAGGCGGGAATCCTGGGCGAGCTGACCACGGACCTGCTGACGATTCGATGGTACAAGCTGATGGGCAACAACAGCACCAACAGTGTCAGCGCGCTAAGTCACACCACCCTCGGGCAGATGATCGAGGACCCGGACGGATTCAATCTGGTGCGCACGCTAATGCTCGAAACGCTCGCGGTCGGCCGCGCCGAGGGAGCAAAAGTGAGCGACGATCGGGTCGACGCGCAGCTCGCGATGATTCACAAGTCGCTTAATGCCGCTGTGATAAAGACCTCCACGCTGCAGGATTTGGAAAAGGGAAAACCCCTCGAATACGAGGCCATCTCAGGTGCGGTGGTGCGCGCCGCGCGCCGCCACGATATGAAAGTCCCCGCCACAGAAACCGTCTACACGCTGTTGAAGCTGTTAGAGCAGACACGGAAAGGCTGAATAACAGCTGACTTAGGCGGTTAAACCGGCGCCGGTCAGCCGCACACGCGCTATTTGTCTGTAGCCCCCGGGAGTTTGGTCAAAATCTAGAACATCGGCTCGTCCGCGTTGAGGCCGAGCAGCATACGGCCCGCCGGACGATACATCTTGAGATGCACCACGCGGTGCTGGCAGGCGGTGAGGATGTCGCGCATGTCGCGTTCGAGCCGATTTTTGCGAAAAATCGCGCTGGTTGCCGCCAGGTCATAAAGAGTCGAGATCACCTGCTTGGCCGCCTGATGTGAATACGTAATCATCAAACGGTAGTTCGCGTGCTGCCGAGGTGATGGCCGAGCGCCGCCGTTGAGGCTTCTCCACAAATCTTCCAGCACAGCGTAGACGAAGCACCGCGCCGCAGCCAGATGGGCTTCTGCAAATGCGACAGTTTCCTGTACGTTGGTGTCGTCGCGCATCAGTCCTCTGCCGGGCGAGGTTTCCTTTTGCGAGGATAATTCCTGTACAAAGTCCAGCGCGCTGCGGGCGAGGCCAAGCGGAACCCCGGCATGCGATACAAGAAACATCTGTGGAAAACGATATAGTGGGCCTGGACAGAATGGTGGTTCGGCCATACTGGGACTTTCCTGCGAGGGCACGAACACATTATCGACGATATAGTCATTACTGCCCGTACCCCGCATCCCAGTAGTCTGCCAAACGTCTACAATAGTCACTTTCGATTTTGGTACGAGCATCACCCTGATGTGCGGCTCGCCCCCGCGAGTCGCATCAGGCTTTCCATTTCTGTGCACCACGCACCCGCAGGCCATCACACTGGCATGGTGACATCCACTGCCAAAGCGAAAGTGGCCGTTCACACGATATCCGCCATCAACCGCGTCAGCGCGTTGCGGCGGCCGAAGATTTCCGGCCACTACACTCTCTGGTGAGGCAAACAGCCGCTCGGCCACCGACGGTTCGAGGAAAGCTGCCAGAAAACTGCCGGCACTCGAAATCATCGACAGCCAGCCAATCGAGCCCTCGATTCGCGAAAGCTCCTCAACCACGCGTACCTGGCCCATCGGGTCGAGTTCTGGGCCTCCATAAACTCGCGGCACGCCCATGCGGAAGATCCCGGCCCGCATCAGGGCGTGCGCGAGATCATCCGGTAGGCGGCGCTCGCTTTCGATAGCCTCGGCGGCCTGCCGAATATCAGGCTCCAACGCGCGAACCCCCGCCAGGATCTCTTCAGTCGCGGCTGAAAATTGATGTATTTCCATCAGTTCCCTGCAGCGTCTCCCCTGCCGGTACTTTCAGGAGTCGCGGCGTCACCTAGATCGCACCTTCTTCGCGCAGTTTTGCAACTTCATCCCAGCTATAGCCGAGCACCTCAGTGAGTATTGTTTCAGTATGCTCGCCGAGTTCGGGGGCGCGGCCTCGCGCGTTGCCGGGTGTTTTGCTCAGATTAACTGGCACACCCATCAATTGCGTTTTGCCCGCGATTGGATGGTCATAGTCGACGATGTATTCATTTGCCTGCACCTGGGTGTCATTGGGCAGGTCGTCGATCGAATTGACTACGGTGTAAATGAAATCTCCGCCTTCATCGAGGATCTTCATCCATTCGCTGCGCGGCTTGGTAAGAAAGACGTCGTCGAGAATTTTTATCAACTCGCGGCGGTTTTTGCCCCGCAGCCTCATCGTATTGAAGCGCGGGTCATCAATCAGTTCCCTAATTCCGAGCGCGTTGCAGAAGTCCTTCCAGTATTTGTCCTGGATCATACCGAGGCAGATCCATTGCTCGTCAGCGCATTTGTAATGGTTCCAGAGCGGGTTGAAGGAATCTTCCCTGGAGTTGCGCGCGAACTGATGCCCCAGGATCGTGCGGCTCGAAACGTTGAGCCCCTGCAGCGCCATCATCGAGCCCAGATGCGAGGCGTTTACTTCCTGTCCGACACCGTAACGCTCGCGCGCCACCAACGCCATCGTCACACCATAGGCGAGCATAATCGCTCCCATCTGATCGGCGATGCCGCCGGTCAAATAGATGGGATCTTTGATATCGGCCGGGCCGGTGAGCATGATGCCCGAACGGGCATGGCCCATGTAGTCGAATGACGGTTCGCCGCTGTCGGGACCCAATGGGCCGTAGCCGGTCGCGCTCGCATAAATCAACCTGGGATTGCGCGCACTCAGGTCCTTGTAGCCAAGTCCGAGGCGATCAGCCACGCCCTTGCGGAAATTCTGGACAAAGACATCGCTCTTCTCGACCAGCTTGTAAACTACTTCGCGTGCCGTGGGCTTGCGCAGGTCAACGGTCAGGCTGTGCTTATGGCGATTGTTTGCCTCGAAGTAGAAATTGAGGCCTTTCTTGGCAGTGTCGACACCGCCAATCGCGAACACGGCACGGCCCGGGTCGCCCTTGTCGCGCTCTTCGAGCTTGATGACTTCGGCGCCCATATCGGCCAGCAGTGTGGTCGCGAACGGGCCCTGCTGAAAGATCGTCCAATCAATGACCCTTATGCCTTTGAGTGGTGCTTCCATGACGATGGTCTATACCACAGTTTGCGGCAAATGGGTTAGCTCCACCTTCCCAAAAAGCCCGGCCATTTGTGTCGTTGGACGAGAGGCCAGCCATGTGCGAGCATAATGGAGACCGGAAAGCCATAATCTCAAGCGGTAGGGAACGACGATGGCAATCATCGCCATTACCCAACACGTCGGCATGCGCGGGGCCGACCTCGCCCGTTTGACGGCCGAGCGGCTCGGCTATCGCTTGCTGACCTCGGAACAGCTCGTTGCAGCGACCTCGCGAACGTACCATGTACCGGCCGAAGCACTTGCGATTGTGGACGAACGCCGGCCGACCTTCTGGATGCGCTTCAAGACTGATACCGGGCGATTTACCGCATTTTTCCGCGCCGTGGTTTTGAAAGAGATGGCACGCGATCAGCTCGTGGTCATCGGGCGGTCGGTTGCGCAAATTTTGCCGGAGCTGGGATGCGGGTTGCGAGTCCGGCTATGTGGTTCGATCAAGGAACGCACGCGTATCGCGGCGGCGGAGGAAAAACTCACGGCGGCGTTGGCCGAAGCGCGCGTGCGTGATTACGATCGCGAGGTTCGTGCCCGCATTCAAACCCTGTTCGGCATCGATATCGACGATCCATCCAATTACAATCTGGTGCTCAACGTCTTTGCGGTGCCATTAGAATCGTCGGCGGCGCTACTCGCGCTCTTCGCGGGCGAGGTCGATCGCGCCGCTACTGGCGAGCAATGGAGCCGAATGCACGACGCGGCCCTGGTGGCCGAGGTTCGTGCCGCCCTGCTCAGTCATCCGAAACTGGGTAATGCACCGTTTCGGGTGCAATGCTCGGGCGGTGCTGTTCAGGTCATCGGTCTCGGCATCGTCCCCCCTTGGGATGACATGGTAGGGGAGGTCGTCCGCCGAGTTAGAGGCGTCAAGACGGTCCAGGTGCTCAATCAGGACATGCCGCCGCCGGATCCCTGGCAAGCCTATTGAGTTGCGCCGGTTAACTTTCCCGCCTTTGACTGAGCTGGACAGGCTCAAAGCTGCCTATCGGCCAGGATTCATGTTATCGTGCGTTGCCTGCGATCGCGCCGCAGTCGCGCAGCTTCTCCAGTTCTGCCGAGCTAAAGCCCCAATCGCGCAGCGCCTCTTCAGTATGCTCACCCGGCACCGCCGGCGGACATTGGATCGCGCTCGGCGTGCGGCTAAAGCGCGGCGCCGGCGACGGTTGTGTCACGCCGTCTTGCACAACAAAGGTACCCCGAGACTGGTTATGCGGATGCCGCGGCGCCTCGTCCATGCTCAAGACCGGAGCGAAGCAGATATCGGTGCCTTCCATGATCTTGCACCATTCGTCGCGGGTCTTGGTGAGAAAAAGCGCCTTGAGCCGTTCCTTCATCCGGGGCCAGGACGGGCGGTCATTCTGACGCGGCAGTTCCTCATTTTTCAGCCCGCTGCGTTCGAGCAGCTCTTCATAGAATTTCGCCTCGATAGAGCCGACCGAAATATGCTTGCCGTCCCTGGTCTCGTAAACGTCGTAGTAATGTGCGCCGGTGTCGAGCACGTTCGTGCCGCGTTGGTTCGTCCAAATACCGGCCCCATGCATTCCGTAGATGGCGGTCATGAGCGAGGCAACCCCGTCAACCATCGCCACGTCGACCACCTGGCCTTTACCGGATTTTTGCGCCTCGAGGATGCCGGCCACCACTCCGAGCGCGAGGTAAAGTGCGCCGCCGCCAAAGTCCCCCACCAGGTTAAGTGGCGGTACCGGCGCCTCACCCCGGCGCCCGATAGAGTACAGGGCGCCGGCCAAGGCGATATAGTTGATGTCATGCCCGGCGGCCTGTGCCAACGGTCCCTCCTGCCCCCATCCGGTCATCCGGCCGTAGACCAGCCTCGAATTTCGCGCGAGGCACACATCGGGACCTAGCCCCAGCCGTTCCATCACACCAGGGCGAAAACCCTCAATCAGCGCATCAGCTTTGTCGACCATCCGCAGGACTGCGTCAGTAGCCTCGGGCCGCTTTAAATCGAGCGCGACCGAGCGCCGGCCCCGATTCAGCAGGCTGTACTTGGTCTGTACCTGGACGCCCAAGCCGGCGTCAGCAAGGCGGTCGATGCGGACGACATCGGCTCCCATATCCGACAGCAGCATTGCGCACATCGGGGCCGGACCAATGCCCGCAAGCTCGATCACTCGATAACCTGACAGAACTCCCATGACGGCTTTACCTCGCGCATTGCGGATTTTGGCAACGTTAGCATTTTTTTATTGCGCCAGCATGATCATTGTGGCCCCCGGCACGCGGCGCACAGTCCGTAAAGCTCCAGCTTATGGCGGGTGAGCACAACACCGAGTTTTTTCGCGATATCCTGTTGCATCCGCTCGATCGCGTCGTCTTCGAATTCCACGATCTTGCCGCATTGCTCGCAAATGAAATGGTCGTGATGGTGCTCGCCGGCGACCTCATAGCGCGCCTGGTCTTCATCGAAGTGGCGCTCGGTCAGCAGCTCGCACTCCTTGAGCAATTTGAGGGTCCGGTAAATTGTTGCGTAACCAACGTGGGGATTTATTTTCTTTACTTCGGCATAAAGTTCCTCGGCACTGACATGGCGGCGGAGTTCGAAAAAGACCCGCGCGATATCGTCGCGTGGCGAGGTGGACTTGAGGCCGCGGTCGCGCAAACGCGAATGAAACAGCTCCATCCGCTGCTCGGGCTTGCTCCGGCCGGAGCGCTCGCTCCCAGTGCGATCCATGTCACCTTCGGCCATCGAGCGTCACCCAATAAACCTGTCACAACCAAGAGAGACTCTGAGCCAGCGCCGCCGCGCCGCCAAGCGAGGCCCAAACTGATCTTGTACCCCCTCAGGGTTGGTCTGAGCGGGGTAGCCGGGTCCGCGGTTCACCCCGGTTCTGAAGATGCGTCAATCAGGCGCCGGGCAGCCGGTGACAGATACAGAGCTTCCAAGTCGCGGCCGCGCAAAGCGTCGGCCAAAATTTCGACTTGTTCCGCCGGGCCCATCTCGCGATCGAGAATGATCAAATTGCGCTCGCGGAAACGGCAGGCGCCTCCTCGGGCGCGGTAGCCGACCTCGCGCAGAATCTTCTCGCGCCGCACCTCGAGACCCAGCCGCTGGGCGGCCTCGGACAACTCCTCCACCAAGCGCAACAGCCGCGTAGTTTTACTGTCACTCATCAGCCCTTTTGCACCCTCCGCCCCTGTTGCTGTTGCGGCTTCGTTTCAGGTCTGTTTTGCTTCGCCCTGCGGCAATTCGAGTTTAAACCAGCTGATAGTGCGCGGCCATACCCCTGTTGGCGAGTGTCAAAGTTCCCCTCATCCGCGAGATATTGAAATGTCCGAATGGCGCGGTCCGCGTGGCGCGTGTGGCGGGTCTGCTGCAGTCATCCCAGGAGGCCAGCGAATCCTACACTGTCATCGATGCTGCAATCACCCTTGAGGTGCGCGATGGCGCTGGTTGAGGAAACGATCAAGGAGCAGACGCATCGTCTCTTTCGGCTGAATCCCGATCAGGGGAAACTCGCCTAACATGAAAGTCGGATAGCCGAGCGCTGAAAATCGGTCGGCTTCGCTTTTGTTCTCCATCAGGCACGACAGCGTCAGCCGGCTCTGGATATCCTGGCGAAAGGCCTCACCATCCATCCCGGCCGCGGCCGCAATTTCAACCAGCCGGTCAGGATTGGAAATGTCCAGCCCCAGCTCGAATGCGCCTCGAAATATGCCGTCGTGAAACGGCTCGAAGACGCCCGCCCGGCGGGCTGACTCTGACCCCATCAGCGCCGCCTTGGAATCGAGCCAGCAGTCGGGAGGAATAACCTGCACGCCCGTCTCGGCGACTACAGTGGCTATTTTGGCCCGCTCAATTTTTCCGAGCGCGTTACCCGGACGGCTCGCATGACTCCGCCATCGGATTGGCACACCCTTCCACAACGGCTCGAACTCCAACTCCCGCCTCAATTCACTCACGATTCGCCACGCGACATAGCAAAGCGTCGAGGCGTAATCGAAGTAGATGGGAATCACTACTCTGGCCATGGACGTTGCCGGACACACCGGATTGCAGCTCCGGCCCTGCTAAAGCGTCAGTCATACCTCGGGCGAAATTTCACAACGGGCTCTCCCGCAGTTGCCCGGAGGGACACGATCATCAAAGGAATTCGGCAAACACCGAATCCGCAATCTCGAGGCCGCGATCGGTTAAAAAAATTCGGCCCTGCTCTCGCACCAGAAGCCCTCCCTTCACCAGGCCCTCGGCCACACTTCCAAAGCGAGCGTCAAAACTCTCGCCAAACCGCTGTGCGAATTCCAGCAAGTGAAAGCCTTTGCGCAAGCGCAGATTGAGAAAGACGAACTCCCCCTCCAGCGTGGTCTTTTCGATGACTTCCGAGCCTGCCTCGGCGATTCCGGCCGCGTTCACTCCATCCATATATCGCCCCGGCAAGCGCTGGTTCCACCAACGGCGAGCGTTGGCAGAAGCCTCCTCCAGGGCGCAACCGTGAGCACCGGCGCCCACGCCGAGATAGCCTTCCCCACGCCAATAGCTCAAATTGTGACGCGCCTCGTGACCGGGAGGGGCGTAGTTCGAGATCTCGTACATTGGAAAACCGAGTTGCGGCAATTCTGACCGAACCAGATCGTACATGGCTGCCTGCTCGTCAGTCGCAAGCGGCCGGATTCGTCCCCGTTTCATCTCGGTGAAGAAAGCCGTCCCTTCTTCGAAGGTCAGATTGTAGGCGGAGATATGATTGGGAGCGAGGGCGGCGGCTTCCACGATATCACGGCGAACATGTTCGAGTTGCTGACCCGGCACTGCGAAGATCAAATCGAGATTCAGACTTTCGAATCCCGCGCGATGCGCCAGTCTGGCCGCCGCTCGAGTATCGTCCGGGTCATGGCTCCGGCCAAGAAAGCGGAGTATCCCTGAGTCGAACGATTGTGCACCGAAGCTGATACGATTTACTCCTGCTGCCCGGAAGCCAAGCAACTTTGACTCGTTGACCGTACCCGGATTCGCTTCGAGCGTGATCTCGCCGTCCCGCTCAATACCGAACAAGCGGTCGGCCGCTTCGAGTACCGACCCGATCGAATCCGGCGCGAACAACGATGGCGTACCTCCCCCGAAAAAGACGGTTTTGATGCGCTGATCCGCCCATGGTGGCGTCGCGGCGCGATGGGTCATTTCAGCGACCAATGCACGGATGTAGTCTGCTTCGGGCCATGCCGGCGCCGCATACGAATTAAAGTCGCAATACGGGCATTTCGACTGGCAGTAGGGAATATGGATATAGAGCGAGAAACTCATCGCCGGATTTAACTTCTACCGCGCTTCCCATTGTATTCGGCGCCGAGCCGAGCCGCTATCCACGAAGAGATTAATCAGACCGCTTCACCGCGACTGCCATATCAGGCACAATCTGATTCTCATCCACCGCAAGCCGGATGATGATAGCCTCGAACTCGTGCGCCTTGGCTCACATAGCGAGCTTAGCCTGTGAAACAACGGGGGGCATCGTCGCGCGTGTGGCACGATTCAAAAATGCGCGGCCATTTGTTCGTGATAGCGAGAGGCGACTCGCGCGGAGGCTGAATTGAAATCCGGCGCGTCTCCGGTTTCTGAAGTAGACGACGCAGACAGCCGCCGCCTGCGTCTTAGCCCCAATCTGGCTGCTGTAGTCGCGGCGGGAATCCTGCTAAGCCGAATCGCCGGACTCGTGCGCGAGAGCATTTTCGCGCACTACCTGGGCAATTCGGCCCCGGCCGACGCCTTCAAGGCCGGTTTTCGCATTCCGAATATTCTGCAGAACTTGTTTGGCGAGGGGGTTCTGTCAGCCTCGTTCATACCCGTTTACAGCCGCCTGTTAAGTGAAGGCGAGGAAGAGACAGCCGATCTGGTTGCGTGGGCGGTCGGCGCCATTCTGGCGGCGGCAATCGCATTGCTGGTACTGCTCGGGGTGGCTGGAGCACCATGGCTCATTGATGCGATCGCACCCGGTTTTCAGGGCGACACGCGTCAACTGACCATCCGCATCGTGCAGGTGTTATTCCCGGGCGCTGGGATGCTCGTGATGTCCGCCTGGTGCCTGGGCGTCCTCAACAGTCACCATCGCTTCTTTGCGTCATATGCGGCGCCGGTGGCTTGGAACCTGGCGATAATTGCCGTGCTGCTGCTCTATGGTCCGGGGGCCTCTCAGCAACGCCTGGCTATCGACGCTGCCTGGGGATCTGTGCTGGGTGCGCTGCTTCAGATATTGGTGCAGTTGCCACAGACAATGCCGTTACTCGGGCCCTTGCGGCTTCATTTTGTGCGGGTGCACGCCGAGTTACGGATCGTATTCAACAACCTATTGCCGGTAATCGGAAGCCGCGGCGTCGCCCAAGTCAGCGGCTATATCGATAATTTGCTGGCAAGTCTCTTGCCGACCGGCGCGGTTGCCGCGCTGAATTACGCACAGATTCTGTACTTGTTGCCGATCAGTCTGTTCGGGATGTCGGTGGCGGCGGCGGAACTGCCGGCGATGTCGCGCGCCACGGTTTCGGCGACGAGCGGAACGGATGTCGCTCCCATAACAGCCGAAATCCTACGGGCCCGGCTTAACGCCGGCCTGCGCCAGATCTCCTTTCTGGTGGTGCCATCGGCGGCCGCCTTCCTTTTCATCGGCGACGTCATCGTGGCATTGCTTTTCGAATCGGGGGAATTCGTTCATCGCGACGCAATCTATGTCTGGTCGATTCTGGCGGGGTCGGCGGTCGGAATGCTGGCGGCGACCATGAGCCGGCTTTACAATTCGACCTATTACGCGCTCTCGGACACTCGGACGCCTCTCAGGTTCGCGCTGGTTCGGGTCACGTTGACGCTGGTGCTCGGCTATTTGTGCGCGATTGTCCTGCCGCCAGCGGTGGGCGTGGCGCGCCGTTGGGGGGTGGCAGGTTTGAGTGCTTCAGCGGGCATCGCCGCGTGGGTGGAATTTTCGCTCCTACGGTGGAAACTCAATCGTCGGCTCGGCTCGACCGGACTCGACCGTTCATACCTCGTGCGACTATGGGGAATGGCATTAGCCGCGTCGACCGCCGCGCTGGCCGTCAGGTTCTCCTTGCACACCGGGCCTCGGCTCACAGCCTTGGCCGTAATTCCAGTTTATGGTGTCATTTACCTTGGCCTCGCCTATTGGCTACGAGTACCGGAGCTGACCAGGCTGATTGGTCACGCCTTCGCGCGTTTCGAACTGCGGCGCTGACGTTGTGCGGTGAGGGCGGGCGCTGAAACCGGAGCCGGCGCCATTGTCCCCGCTCGTAAACGCGCGATCGTCGAAGAGGTGCTATAGCCTTCGAGCAGCGGCGCCAGCAGCACGCGCCCTCCCCTGGATTCGACGAAATCCTGGCCATCGAGTTGTTGACCACGCCAGTCCGCCCCTTTTACCAAAACGTCAGGCCGCAGATCACGGATGATTCGTTCGGCGCGCGGGTCATCGAACACTACCACGTGGTCGACCCACTCGAGAGCCGCGAGTATGCGCGCTCGCTCGGTCGCCGGGTAGATCGGTCGGTGCTCGCCTTTGATCACGCGGACCCCGCGATCGCTATTGATGCCGACGATCAGCACGTCGCCCTGCGCACGGGCGAAACTCAAAAGCTGAAGATGGCCGGCATGCAACAAATCGAAGCATCCATTGGTGAACACGATCAGCTGGCCCGCGCGCCGTTTGGCCTCTAGTAGTGACTGGAGTTCCTCGACTGATACAATCTTGCGCTCGATACTGTCATGCCTAGGGACAAGTGCGCGGGCGAGATCGTCGCGCGAGATTATCTCGGTGCCGAGGCGCCCGACTTCGATTCCGGCCGCGATATTTGCCAGTGCTGCGGCAGAAGCAAAACTAAGACCGGCAATGGCGAGCAGGCCAAAGACCGCCAGCACCACATCGCCGGCCCCGGTAACGTCGTAAACTTCACGCGGCGAGGTAGAAATAAACGAGCCACGGCCGGCCCGTTCCGCCAGATACATCCCGTCACGGTCCAGCGTGACAAGGCAGGCACGCAGGCCGAGTTTACGCACGAGGCTGTCGGCCGCTTTCCGCCACGCATCGCGGTCGGTCAGTTTCATCCCTGTTGCCATCTCGGTCTCGTAACGATTGGGCGTTATTGCCGTGGCGCCGCGATAGATCGAATAGTCAGTGCTCACCCTGGGATCGATTACGATAGGGATGCGGCGGTGCCTGGCGGCGCTGATCAATCCCTGCAGCAGCGATGGGGTCAGTAATCCCTTGTTGATATCCGAGACCAGCACGCCGTCAGCCCGGTCGAGTACTCGCTCCAGGCGGCTGGACAGTTCGCGCTCGCGTGCGGCGCCCAAGGGGCTCGTATCCTCATCGTCCACCCTGAGTAATTGTTGTGTCGCGCGATTGGCGGATTGAACCGAACCCAGCATCCGTTCTTTCACCGTAGTGGGCCGGTCCGGATCGATCAGAAGCCCGCGAGTGTCGATATCGAGGTCGCGGAACATCTCGCGCAGCATCCGGCCGCCGTGGTCATCGCCGACGATACTGAACGCCGCCGGCCGTGCTCCCAGCGCCCGCAGATTGGCCATCACAAAGCCGGCGTTGCCGGGCTTTTCCTCGCGCCGATGAGCCCGCAGGACCGGAATCGGGGCCTCGGGGGAGATTCGTTCCACCTCGCCCCAGATGTAGCGATCGAGAATCACCTCGCCGGCGACCACGACCCTGAGCGGCTTTGTCTCGGGCAGACTCAGCATCTGCTGGTTGTGAGATTCCGCGCGCGGGCGCTTATGGCTTTCACCCCTGGCCATCAGCACATAATCATAGGAGATTGCGATCGAAGGTTTAAGCTCGCTCCCGACTTTGAGCCATAGCCATCGTCTGGACGGGCGTCGGACAAGAGGCTGCGGGCCCCCTTGCATTGCGTTAGCTGCTTGTTAATTTGAGCTGTCGTTACTTGCTGAATCGGCCGTCGGTTGGCTTCTTGGAATAGGGACGAGAATACCACGGGGAATAGGGTCTTGTTGCACGACGAGGACAGGTCGGCCATCATTCATGAACTTGCCAATGAGTTCGCTCGGCGGACGGACCTTGACGAGCTTATCCCGTCCGTGGTCGAGCGCTTGCGCGAAACGCTGCCGGCCAGCGGCGTCTCACTCTTGTTGCTCGACGAAGCGCGCAACGAACTCGAATTTGCTTATAATTCGCAAGGTAATGCCGAGGAGAGCCAGCGCCTTGCGGGCGAGCGCATGCCGGCTAATCGCGGCATCGCCGGCGCGGTGTTGCGCCAGCGCAAGCCCGAGCTGATTGCAGACGCTCAGAGCGACCAGCGGCATTACGCCGAAATTGATCGCAAAACCGGCATGAGTACAGGCTCATTGCTCGCTGTGCCGTTATTCGCGGGCGAGCGGCCGATCGGCTTGATCGAGGCGGTCACACGCAGTGGGGAATCGCCGTTTACCGCGGCGGATATGGCAATGCTCGAGGAGCTTGGCAGTCCGATCGCCATCGCGCTGGAAAACGCCGGCCGCTTCCGTGAAATCAAGGCATCGGCCGACCAATTGCGTGCACAAGTCGGCGCCATGCGCCGCGAATTGGCCCGCAATGACCGCTTCTCGGAAATCATTGCCAACAGCCCGGCGATGATGGAAATGTTCAAGTTCATGGAAGCGGCGGCGGGATCCTCGATCAGCGTGTTGATCGAAGGCGAAACCGGAGCCGGCAAAGAATTAGTCGCGCGCGCCATCTATCGCACCAGTGATCGCGCGGGCGGCCCGTTTATACCGCTGAACTGTGCCGCCATACCCGATGGCCTGATGGAGAGCGCGCTATTCGGCCATCGCAAGGGTTCATTTACCGGGGCGCTCGAAGACCAACCCGGGCTCCTCAGAGCCGCTTCGGGCGGGGTGGTGTTGCTTGACGAAATCGGCGATATGCCGTTGGCGATGCAGGCCAAGCTGTTACGCGCGATCGAGGAACGCGAGGTTACCGCGGTTGGCGATACTCGTTCGCACAAGGTCGACGTACGCTTGCTCTCCGCAACTAACCGCGATCTGCGGACCGCGATAGCCGACCGCAGCTTTCGTGAGGATCTCTATTATCGCCTGAATGCGATGACCATTCGCGTGCCACCGCTTCGTCAGCGCCGCGAGGATATTCCGTCGCTGGCAGCGCTCTTTCTCGAACGCGCGGCAGCACGGCATCGGAAGCGGATTCAAATCTTTGAGCCCGACGTGCTCGAACTGCTAATCACTGCCGAATGGCCGGGTAATGTGCGCCAGCTCCAAAACGAAGTGGAACGCGCGGTCGCGCTGGCGCGCGACGGCGACACTATTTCGCTGCGTCATTTGTCGCCCGAATTGGTATCTGCGACTGTCAGACGCGTGGCTGCAACTGGGCAAGCCAGCAACGGTTCACCGGCGGCGTCGACTTCGCCGCCACCGGCGAAATCGACGTCGCTTGCCGATGTGCTCGCGGCCTGCGAGCGCAACGCTATTGCCGAACGCCTCGTCCAGCATAATCACAACGTGTCGCGCACCGCAGCCTCGCTCGGGATTTCTCGTATTACCCTGCAGAAGAAGATGAAGGAATATTCACTGCGCGGCCCCTGACGTTCGCACTCTGAATCCTTGGTGTCGAATCTCGAGGGCGTCGAGTGACTCCCCATACTTGCCGCAAACTGATTCCCTCTCACTGAACGACAGCCAGCCTCAGCATCGCGATTCGACGGTGAGTCTCTCAATTTGTGGCATGCCCAGACGACGCCGGGCTTAAACTGGTGGATCGCCGGTAGTGTTCACCAGACTCTCAGTGATACAAAAAGGCCGTTCCGTTGGCTTTTGCGGGTGGGACAATGCGGTGCTCGAATTGCGGAATTGATAATGCGGCGGCCTCGCGGTTTTGCAATCAGTGTGGAAGTCCCCTCGGTAAGGCCTGCCCTGAATGCGCTGCCGAGAATGCTAGCGACGCCAAATTCTGTTCACAATGCGGCGCCCCACTCGACGCACCCGCAGAGCGTGGCGCTGGGTCTGAAACTCGGGAGCGCGACTTAGCGGGAGAACGGCGCCATCTCACGGTGTTGTTTTGCGATCTCGTGGGTTCAACAGAGATTGCTGCTCGGCTCGACCCCGAGGAATGGCGTGAGATCGTCGCCTCTTATCATCGTGCCGCAACGGAAGCCATAAACCGGTTCGGCGGTTATGTCGCGCAGTACCAAGGTGACGGGGTGATGGCCTATTTCGGCTGGCCGGAAGCTCACGACAACAATGCCGAGCGCGCTGCGCGGGCCGGCTTGGCTATTCTGGAGGCTGTCTCGAAGCTGAACGTGCAAACCACGCCAAAACTGTCCGCGCGGGTCGGTATCGATTCTGGTGCGGTAGTGGTAGGCATGGGTGCCGGCAAGAGCGTGGACGTATTCGGCGATACGCCCAATATCGCTGCACGAGTGCAGGCGGTGGCCCTTCCTCACTCGGTACTGATAACTGCGGATACTCATCGCCTGATCTCGGGCCTCTTCGTGGTGGAAGATGGCGGGGCTAAGGCACTCAAGGGGATCGAGCGCCCGATCCAACTCTATCGCGTAATCCAGCCAATTTTCAGAACACCCCCTTTTACCCAGTGGCCGAATTGTTTCGACAATTGCTGGCTGCGCCTGTCGACGAACCATTGGATGATCAATTGGCACGGCTGGAAGCAGCGCTGGAAATGGCAGGAATTAAACCTGCCGAAGCTATCCCACTGATCGCTCCGCTCCTGAATCTGCCCGTGCCAGCGAAGTTTCCGCCACTCCCGCTTCTAGCCGAGCAGCAGCGTCGCCGCCTGCTGGCTACGCTGATTGACTGGGTGCGAGGCGTGGCCAGCCTACAGCCGTTAGTAATCGCTGTCGAAGATTTGCATTGGGCCGACCCTTCAACGCTGGAGCTGCTGGAACTTCTCCTCGAACAGGGAGCGACCGCACGGTTGCTGCTCCTCTACACCGGGCGCCCCGAGTTTCGCCCGCAATGGCCGCTGCGCGCGCATCATCTCCTAATCACGCTCAGCCGCTTGAGTCCGCGCAACGTGCGCACGATGGTTGGACAGGTAGCGTCACACGAGGCGCTGTCAGAAGAGACTGTCACGGCGGTAGTCCAGCGGACCGGTGGAGTGCCCCTGTTTGTCGAAGAGCTGACGCGGGCAATACTCGAGAGTGGCAACGGGAGGCTCACGGCGCGCGAGATCCCGGTCACATTGCACGATTCTTTGATGGCGCGGCTGGATCAATTAGGTGCAGCCAAGGAGGTTCTCCAAGTTGCCGCAGTAATCGGCGGCGAATTCTCCTATGAATTATTGCAGGCGGTGCAGCCAATCGCCGAAGAGAATCTGCAGCGCATGCTGCACAATCTGACCGACGCGGAACTGCTCTATGTGCACGGCATTCCTCCGGATGCCACGTACATATTCAAACATGCATTAATTCGCGATGCGGCTTACGAAGCTCTGCTCAAGAGTCGCCGCAAAGAGCTGCATAGCCTGGTTGCACGCACGATTGAGAAAGAGTTCACCGCGCTTAGGAAGGCGCATCCTGAAGTTCTCGCACACCACTGGACCGAAGCGGCCGAGACCGAGCATGCAATAGCCGAATGGGAGAGGGCGGGCAACTCGGTGCAGGTCCGTGGCGCATTCAAGGAAGCGCTTGACAGCTATCAACGGGCCTTAGCGATGCTTCCACTGATTCCCGAATCCCCGGAGCGCGACCTTCGAGAACTGCGCTTAATCGCAAGGGTTTTATGGATGCTTTGGGTAACAACAGGGCCGTCTTCTCACGATACTATGCAGGCGCTACAGCGCGCGACATCGCTGGCTGAGAGTAGCGGTAAGCTCGCCACAGTTGTGCGATTGTTGACCCAGGCGGGTATGAGCGCGCTCACATCAGGCGACGTGCGTGCGCTCCTTAGGCTAGCTGACCAAGTCTTAGAACTGGCACTTCGAGAGGGCAACCCCGACAGTCTTCTACTCGCGCATTCCTTACAAGTACACTCGCGGCAATTTCGTGGCGACCTCGCTGGCGCAGAGAGACATTTCGCGGCAGAGATGGAGCTTGCCGCCGACCCTAGTGTTGTGTCTCGTAAATAAGTGCAGCATTGCGAATGCTGCGTTTGATATCGGCGGCGGACTTGGTCCAGCGAAAGGGTTGGGCGTTGTCGTTCCAATGACTGAGCCAGTTCATAATTGCAGCC
>Ga0306920_100001965_pt1 | contig 25670 bp, 25 predicted proteins | sample flu12Cox44000170_FD_204666 | JGI IMG/M metagenome (GOLD analysis project Ga0306920, IMG submission 204666) | Lab enrichment of tropical soil microbial communities from Luquillo Experimental Forest, Puerto Rico - flux4day.12C.oxic.44.000.170 (v2)... | ecosystem: Environmental > Terrestrial >...
GCCTGGGTGTATCGGTCCAGGAGGCAACCGCCATTGCTCCACGCCTTCATTCTGAAAACCATGGCTTCACGTTGGTGATGAGCCATCTCGCCTGCGCCGAGACCGCGGACCACCCGCTCAACGATCGACAGATTCGCCTGTTTCGCGAAATTCGCATCATGTACCGCGGCATTCCCTCCTCGCTCGCCAACTCGTCGGGCATATTCCTGGGCGGCACTGCATTTTGCGACCTGGTCCGACCGGGCGTTGCGCTCTATGGGGCCAATCCCACGCCCGGCAAGAAAAATCCGATGCGCCGGGCTGTTGAACTCAAGGCCCACATCATCCAGGTGCGCGCCGTCAACCGCGGTGAATCCGTCGGTTACGGCGCCGGTTGGACTGCGGAACGGCCGAGCCGAATTGCGATTCTTCCCGTCGGTTATGCCGATGGACTCCTGCGCTCGGCGAGTGCCGCCAAGGGCAAGCCTGCGGCCGAGATTATGATTGCCGGGCGCCGATGTCCCCTGGTCGGTCGCGTGTCGATGGATCTGCTGGCGGCAGATGTCACCAATGTCGCCGAGGGCAGCGTCCGGCGGGGGGATCTTGCCACTATTATAGGCGATGGCACGAGCGTCGACGATCTGGCAGCCGGTATGGGTACCATTGCTTATGAGGTGCTCACCAGCTTCGGGCGCCGCTATCATCGTGTCTATCGCGGCGACTGAACCGCGATCGCGGTTGTAGGCCCAATGCGCCGTCGTGACGCGAGCTTCATGTGCCAGAGCTGTGGCGCCGTCTATGGCCGCTGGCAGGGCAAATGCGATGCCTGCGGCGGATGGAACACGGTCGCAGAAGAATCCCCCGCCAGCCCAAGCTCGCTCGCGCCGGGGCGAAAGGCGCGCAAGGGCCGCGCCTTTGCCCTTGAGCCGCTCGGCGGGGCCGCACACCACCCGCCACGGCTTGCCTGCGGTATTGCGGAGTTCGACCGCGTTACGGGAGGAGGATTCGTGCGGGGCTCGGTCCTGCTGCTTGGTGGCGATCCCGGCATCGGCAAATCGACGCTGCTGGTGCAGGTGGCGGCGGCGCTCGCCGGGGGCCGCCATCGGGCCATCTTCATCTCGGGGGAGGAGGCGGTGGCGCAGGTGCGATTGCGGGCCGAGCGCCTGGGGCTTGCAGAAGCCAACGTGGAGCTCGCAGCAGAAACTTCGATCGAAGACATCGTATCCACACTCGAGGCCGGTGAACCGCCGCGGCTGGTGATTATCGATTCAATTCAGACCATGTGGACCGACATCGCCGAATCCGCGCCCGGCACGGTTACTCAGGTACGCGCCAGCGCACAGGCTCTCATTCGTTTCGCCAAGCGATCTGGTGCAGCCATCATCCTGGTGGGGCATGTGACCAAGGACGGCCAGATCGCGGGCCCACGCGTGGTCGAGCACATGGTCGATGCGGTGCTTTCCTTCGAAGGCGAGGGCTCCCAGCAGTTCCGGGTGCTGCGCGCGGTCAAGAACCGCTTCGGCCCGACCGACGAAATCGGCGTGTTTGAGATGACGGGCGCCGGCCTGCGCGAGGTCCCCAATCCGTCCGAACTGTTCCTCTCCGAGCGCGATCTCGGCTCGCCGGGCACAGCGGTATTTGCCGGTATCGAGGGGTCCCGACCGGTGCTGGTCGAGGTGCAGGCACTCGTGGCCCCCACCTCGTTCGGCACCCCGCGGCGCGCGGTCAATGGGTGGGACCTCAACCGGCTCTCGATGGTGCTGGCGGTTCTGGAGGCGCGCTGTGGGGTGCGGCTTTCGGCCCACGATGTCTATCTCAATGTGGCCGGTGGGTTGCGGATCCAGGAGCCGGCAGCCGACCTTGCGGCAGCGGCTGCACTGGTATCCTCGCTCGCCAATGCGCCTTTGCCGGCCGATGCCGTCTATTTCGGCGAGATCTCGCTCTCGGGCGCGGTGCGTCCGGTTGCCCAGGCCGGAGCCAGGCTGAAAGAGGCGCAAAAGCTCGGCTTTGCCCGCGCCATTGCGCCCGAAGCCGCGCGATCGGAAGGCGGCGAGCAGGCGCTCTCGCTTCAAGTGGTTGGAAATCTCAGCGATCTCGTCGCGGACATTGCGGCCCTCGGAGTTCCGACGGAATCGGGAACCCTGCGGGACAATTGCAGGCAGCGAGCGGGAATGGGGTGAGACGGCGGTGACGGGCCGGCCGCGTCCAGCTATAGACCACCTGCCGGGCTGTCGGAATGGCAAGCTGACGGATGGTTGCGAGCTCGATCCGAGGAGCTACGTGCCGAGCAGCGAAAGGATGGCTAAGATGCTCCGGGCGAATCGAAGGCACAGCATTCTGACCGCGGCCGGGGAATCCTATTCATGCCAGTGACGCTGCTCGACATCCTGCTGATCGGGATCATGTTGATCTCGGCGCTGCTTGCCATGATTCGCGGCTTCATGCGGGAGGTTCTGTCGATAGCCGCCTGGGTAGTCGCTGCGCTGGCGACGCTGTATGCGTTTTTGAAAATCGTGCCTGCGGCCAAGTCATATTTCAACAACGACATCGTTGCTTATGCGGTCGTTCTCGGCGGCACCTTCGTTGGAACCTTGCTGATCGTCTCAGTCATAACGGTGCGGTTCTCGGACATGGTGCTCGACAGCCGGATTGGTGCGCTCGACCGAACATTGGGATTTCTGTTCGGACTTGGGCGCGGGCTGATCATTGCGGTGGTGGCTTTCCTCTTCGTTGACTGGCTGGTTCCCGAACGCAGTCAGCCCGGTTGGGTCCGGGACGCCAAGTCGCTGGTGGTTTTGAAGGACACGGGCGAATGGCTCAAGCAGCTGTTGCCGGAGGACTTGGACGCCACCATTTCAAAGCGGTTCAAGAAGACAAAGCCGGAGGATGAGGAGCCGCAGCCCCCCGGCCGGCGCTCGCAGTTGGTGCCTTCGCGCTCGGGGCAGCATGCGGGGGTGACGATACGCCTCTGAACCTGTGGCGACGTGTTGATCGGAGCGCTGTGGCGGACGAGGAGAGGAGCTCGATGACCGAAGATTCCGGCAAAGCGGGCGAGCGGGCAGGCGAAGACCAGGCCGACCCCGATTGGTTTGGCCACGGCTTGGCTGAGGATGGCGACCGGTTGCGCGAGCAGTGCGGCGTCTTCGGCATATTCGGGCATCCCGACGCCGCCACCATTACCGCGCTTGGCCTGCACGCGTTGCAGCATCGCGGCCAGGAGGCAGCCGGCATTGTCTCCTTCGACGGCAAGCGATTCCATTCCGAGCGTCGGATGGGGTTGGTTGGCGACAATTTTTCCCGCCGCGAGGTGATCGACCGCCTGCCGGGAACGTCGGCAACCGGCCACGTGCGCTATTCGACCACCGGGGAGACCATCCTGCGCAACGTGCAACCGCTTTTTGCTGAGCTCGAAGGCGGTGGTTTCGCGGTCGGCCACAACGGCAACCTGACCAACGGACTGAGCCTGCGCCGCCAGCTGGTGCGCGAGGGCGCCATCATGCAGTCCACGACCGATACCGAGGTGATCCTTCATCTCGTTGCCAGGGCCAAGCGCAACCGCTTCATCGATCGGTTCATCGAAGCCCTGCGCCAGCTGGAAGGCGCTTACGCCTTTGTCGGGCTCACCAACAAGAAGCTCATTGGCGCCCGTGACCCGCTCGGCATCCGTCCCCTGGTGATTGGCAGGCTTGACGGTCAGCCGATCCTGGCCTCTGAGACCTGCGCGCTCGATACCATCGGCGCAAAATACGTGCGCGATGTCGAGAATGGCGAGGTCGTCGTATTCGACGACTCCGGGATGCATTCCCACAAGCCGTTTCCGCCCATAGCCGCACGGCCATGCATCTTCGAGTACATCTATTTCGCTCGCCCGGATTCGATTGTCGGCGGCCGCCACGTTTACGATGTCCGCAAGACCATGGGTGCGCAGCTGGCTCGCGAGGCGCCGGCGGTGGCCGATGTGGTTGTTCCGGTGCCGGACTCCGGGGTACCGGCGGCCATCGGCTACGCGCAGGAATCAGAGATCCCCTATGAGCTCGGCATCATTCGCAATCACTATGTGGGTCGCACCTTCATCGAGCCGACGCAGCATATCCGTGCGCTCGGAGTGCGCCTCAAGCATAGCGCCAACCGCGCGGTGGTGGAGGGCAAGCGCATCGTGCTCATCGACGACTCCATCGTACGCGGCACCACCTCGTTCAAGATCGTCCAGATGATGCGCGATGCCGGGGCAAGCGAGGTGCATTTCCGCGTGGCCTCCCCGCCGATCACGCATTCCGACTACTACGGCATCGACACGCCGGAACGTGAGAACCTGCTTGCCGCCACCCATGACCTCGAAGGGATGCGCCGGTTCATCGGTGCCGATTCGCTTGCTTTCCTCTCGGTGGACGGGATCTACCGCGCAATGGGCTTCGCGCAGCGCGACCCGTTGCGGCCGCAGTTCACCGATCATTGCTTCACCGGCGATTATCCGACCACGCTCACCGATCGATCCGGGCGCGACAGCTCGCCGCGGCAATTGTCGCTGCTCGCCGAGGCGAGCTGAGCGACAGTCCCGTCCGGCAGCCCACGAGGTCATGCCGCCTCCGCTCGCCGACCGTATCGCGCTCGTCACCGGCGCTTCGCGCGGCATCGGGCACGCGACCGCATTGGCTCTCGCCAGGGCCGGGGCCCATATCGTCGCGGTGGCGCGCACGGTCGGGGGTCTCGAGGAGCTCGACGATGCCGTCAAGGCTTTGGGCCGCTCGGCCACGCTCGTCCCGCTCGATCTTCGGGACTATGCCGGTATCGACCGGCTCGCGCTCGCGCTGCACCAGCGGTTCGGCCGTCTCGACGTGCTGGTGGGGAACGCCGCCATCCTCGGCCCGCTTTCCCCGCTCGGGCATGTCCAGGCGAAGGCATGGGATGAGGTGATGGCCGTCAACGTCACCGCCAACTGGCGACTGATTTGCGCAATGGATCAGCTGTTGAGGCATTCCGATGCCGGCCGCGCCGTATTCATATCATCGGGGGTGGCGGCGCAGGCACCCGCCTATTGGGGGCCATATGCAGCCAGCAAGGCCGCGTTGGAAGCTCTAGCGCGCACCTATGCCGCCGAATCGGCCAACACCAACGTGCGCGTTAATCTGTTCACGCCAGGGCCGATCCGCACCCGCATGCGCGCGCAGGCCATGCCCGGCGAGGATCCGATGACGCTCGAGACGCCGGACAGCGTCGCTGAGAAGATCATCGAGCTGTGCCTGCCCAACCTGTCGCTGAATGGCAAGCTCTACGCCTATCCAGAACGCCGGTTCCTGGATTTCCGCCCGCCCGCCTGACGAGCTTCGATCTGCGATCAAAAAAATCTGTTCTTCGGCCTGGGCAGACCAAGATTTTCGCGCAGGGTCCTGCCCTCATATTCGCGCCGGAAGATGCCGCGTCGCTGCAATTCCGGGATCACTCGATCGATGAAATCATCGAGCCCGCCGGGCAGATAAGGAAACTGGATGGTGAATCCGTCGGAGCCACCGGTCGTGAGCCACTCCTGCATTTCGTCGGCGATGGTTGCAGGAGTGCCGACCATGGCGAGCCCAGCGTGACCACCGAGCCGCTGCGCAAGCTGCCGTACGGTGAGATTCTCGCGTCTGGCGAGATCAATTGCACGCTGCCGACCGCTCTTCGATGCATTGCTCTCGGGAATGTCGGGCAGCGGGCCGTCGGGGTCGAATTTCGATGCGTCGTGGCCGAGCGCAATCGACAGCGACCCGATGGCATTCGCATAGTGCACGAGGCTGTCGAGCTTCGCGCGTTTTGCACGCGCCTGTTCCACGGTATCGCCGATCACGACGAAACAGCCAGGCAGAATCTTGATGTGCTCTGGCGAGCGCCCGGCTTTTTTCGCCCTCGCTTTCACGTCGGCACAGAACTCGCGCCCGCTGGCGAGGCTTGTCTGGGCTGTGAACACCGCCTCCGCCGTCTCCGCTGCCAGCTGGCGACCGGCCTCCGAGGCGCCAGCCTGCACGATCACAGGCCAGCCCTGGATCGGCCGCGCAATGTTGAGCGGCCCGCGCACCGACAGATATTCTCCCTTGTGGTCGAGGACGTGCAGCTTGTCGGGGTCGAAATATATTCCATTCTCGGCGTCGCGAATGAACGCGTCGTCCGCCCAGCTGTCCCAGAGACCTGTCACGACATCATAGAATTCGCGCGCTCGGGCGTAGCGCTCCCCGTGCTGCATATGCTCTTCCATGCCGAAATTGAGCGCCGCGTCAGGGTTGGACGTCGTGACGATGTTCCAGCCCGCCCGACCGCCGCTGAGATGATCGAGCGAAGCAAAGCGTCGGGCGATGTGATATGGCGCGTCGAACGTGGTCGAGCCGGTAGCAACAAGTCCAATGCGCTCGGTGACCTGGGAGAGGGCCGCAAGCAGCGTGAATGGCTCGAAAGAAGTGACCGTGTGGCTGCGCTTGAGCGCATCGATCGGCATGTTGAGGACGGCCATGTGGTCCGCCATGAAAAAGGCATCGAACTTGCCGCTCTCCAGGGTCTGCGCGAAGCGCTTGAGATGCGCAAAGTTGAAGTTCGCATCGGGAAACGCGCCCGGATAGCGCCATGCGCCGGTATGGATGCTGGCCGGCCGCATGAAGGCAGCCAGCTTGAGCTGACGCGTTGTGCTCACGACGGCGCTGTCTCCACCGTGCAAGGGTAAAGATACCCTCGACGGTACCGAATATCATTCATGCCCGACGAGCGTTGCCAACCTCCTTGGTCCGCCCGCTCGGGCGCGCGCGTACCCCCCTTCGCTCCCGGCAGCATAGATCATCACCATACGGGCGGCAGTGTTTCCTCCGGCGCGCTGACCTGCGACGGTCGCACGTTTGTGGAAAAGTGAGCGTGGCCGAGCACCAGCGCGCCGAACACAAGGCTGGCACATAGCCCGATCACCCATACGAAACTATGCATGCGGACCAGTCGACGAGCCATGCAGCCTCCTCTTCTAGGATTGATCCGGCGCAATCCCCCGCGGGCGAGAAAGCCAGGATCCATCGCGCACGGAGATCCCGCCCGACGCCGGTTCCGCAGGAGGTAACCATTTGTATTCAGATTACAATTCACAAAATTGTGCATTGCACAAAACGAGGGCGTGGTCTCGTGCAGCGCATGGCCAAATTCCATCTTCTGCCGCATTTTGCCTGCGCACAGCTGTTCCGAATCGGCGGCCGGAGCAGCAACATCTCGGTACCCGTTCGATGAGCGGCACAAAATCGGAGCCCATCACCATCGAAGTCGACGAGGCGCACAGTGTCTCGGGCTTGCTATGCGTCCCTGCCTGTGCGCGCGCCTGCTACCTGCTCGCCCATGGTGCCGGGGCGGGGATGAACCATGCCTTCCAGCGGGCCGTCGCTGAGGAGCTTGCCCAGCGCGAGATTGCCACCCTGCGCTATCAGTTCCCCTATATGGAGAGGCGCGGGAGACGGCCGGACCCGCCCCGGCTGGCGCATGCTACGGTGCGGGCGGCCGCGTCGCAGGCGCTGCGGCTCGTACCTGCACTGCCGCTTGTGGCGGGAGGCAAATCCTTTGGCGGCCGGATGACCTCGCAGGCGCAGGCTGTCTCTCCCCTCCCCGGGGTGCGCGGCCTCATCTTCCTCGGCTTCCCGCTGCATCCGGCGCGGCGCCCATCGGACGAGCGCGGGCAACATCTGCGTGACGTGCATGTGCCGATGCTTTTCCTGCAGGGGGCGCGCGACAAGCTCGCCGACGTGGATCTGCTTGCGTCTATCGTCGATTGCCTGTCAGAACGCGCATCGCTGCAACTCTTTGCGCAAGCTGATCATTCCTTCCATGTGCCGGCCCGCAGCGGCCGAACCGACGGCGAAGTGAGGCGCGAGATGCTGGATAGTCTCGTTGCCTGGATCGGCACATTGATCGAATAGGAATAGGCGCGCGCACGAACCGCAGGCGCGTCCACGTCGCGCTCTACGGCCGGCTTGCGCCCCGCGTCTTTTCGAATATAGCCAGCATCGGGCCGAGCGAGAGGATGTTGCCGTGGCGGTTAAGCGACGGCGCGTACAGGTTCGACGCGCTGCCCCCGTCGAGAAACAACGCATTCGGACAATTGAGCCGGTCGCGGAAGAGCCGCGCGAAGGTGTCGAAAGAAACCTGTCCCTCCGAAATGGCGAACACGATTTCACCGTCCGCGCGCACGCCAACGCCGGTACGCGCCTTGAGCGACGTGCTTCGGCGATTGAAGCGCGGATGCAACCGTCCGTTTATCACGAGCATCGGCCCGGATTGCGTCGCCAGGTCCGCTCGCGGTCTCTGCCTGAGAAACGTCCCTGTCTCAATCACCGCGGCACTATCAGCGGCTATGTAGAAGATGCCGTTCGGCTGCATATGAAAATTGCCATAGCCCGACCTTGTGCTCGCATGCACGAGCTCGCGCCCATGCTCCACATAGAGCCCGACCGGCCTGAGGGCCTCATCAAACATCCCGGCGTTCGTCGCGAACAATAGCCTGCCCGCCTCGCCTTCCGGAGCGCGCGGCAGGGCGGAGAGATATGCATAAGGCATTCCGTCCGCCCGCTTCCAATAGAGCCGCACCGCGTGCCTGCGCAGGTCGACCTCGCAGATGGTGTAGGCGTGGCGCTCATGCTCAGCTGAGCGGCAGGGTTGGCTCTCGGACAATGCGCTGCCGTGATGAATCCCAACGGCTGTCATCACCACCAGCAGGACGGCTATCGCCTTTGCTCGGCTCACGTCGCACTGCTCCGCATCTCGCTCACAGGCACAGCTTTCCGACAGCCGCGCACACCGCGCAAAAGTCCCCAGCAGTCATCGCTAGCCGCGCCCAATGAATGAGCGCATGTGGTTTGGGAGGATTGTGGCCTCGTAAAGATTCACTTCGGGCGGCAAGCTGCACATCAGCACCACGATCTTTGCGACGTCCTCGGGCGCCATGACGTAGTCATCGGCCGTGGCGCCGGGTCCAGCTCTTGTTCGGCCGCGCCTGGCCGAAAAGCTGCTGAGCGTCGCGCCCGGGTGGAGAATCGAGGCAACCACCCCGTACTTGCGCCCGTCCATGGTCAACTGATGCGTCATGCCTTGCAGGGCAAACTTGGTTGCTGTGTAGGGCAACGAATCCGGCCGCGGAGTCTTGGCCGACACACTGCCGATATTGATGATGCGGCCGCCTTGCGGCATCTGGCCTTTCATGACCTTGATTGCCTCCCGGCTGCACAGGAAGGCCGCCGTGAGGTTAACGTCGAGAACTTCCTGCCAGTATGCGAGCGTGATGCCCTCGATAGTCTTATGGGCTGCAATCCCCGCATTGTTCACGAGGATGTCCAGACGACCATAGGTTCGCTGCACTTTTTCAAACAGCCGGTAGACCTGTTCTTCGCGCGTGACGTCAGTTGCCAAGGGCAGCGCCGCTCCTCCCGCCTGGCGAATTCCGGACGCCACATCTTCGAGCATCTCTCTCCGGCGGGCTGCCAGAACCGTCTTTGCACCGGCGCCAGCCAGTGCTTCGGCAATCCCCCGTCCCAGCCCATGGCTTGCGCCAGTGACGATCGCCACCCGATCGGCCAGCTGTCCCGTCATCGCACCGCTCCGGTGTCGCGCTCATTGGATCACGCCGGCGGCGCAGACACCAGCACGGGGGCAGAATCTCGACGCTGCCGGCGGAAAGGGGCAGGCCCGTGCGGGCCTGCCTGCGCTCACCGAACGCGGCGATGTCCGCTGAGGCGCTCCGGCTTGTGCGCGGCGCGCCGGAGGTCTTCTTCAAGGATGAGCCGATGGCTCAGACGAGGATCACCGAGGTCCAGTTCCAGAACGATGTCGCCGCGCGAGCCGATCCGGGATGAGAATGCAAGATCATGCTTGCGGTACCGAATCTGCTGGTGTGCGACTTCGATTCCTCTCCGGTTGCGAAGAATCGCCTTGACTGCGAGCACCGCCGCCTCGGCAAGATTACGACCCAGGGCACGGCGGGCCTGATGGCTTGAAATCACCATGATGGGAAGAGAAGCACGATCCATAGCACCTCCTTCGCGAGCGTTCCGCAGCGCACACGTCGGCTGACGTGGCGCCGGAACGGTCTTGAAGGCGGGGTGGCTATGCGTGCATGGCGCGCGATATATGCTGCCCATCTGCCGCAGGTCAACCGGACCCGCTCCCAAAATGTTTGGAGGCTCGCATATGCGGGGCCCTGTCGGTAATCCTAGCGAGGCACTGGCCATAAAGCTTTCCCGGCGCAAAATCCTGCATCTGGCCGCGTGGTCCGCCGCACTGGCGGGCGGGTTGCGCCCCGCAACGGCGCAAGCCTATCCGTCACGCGCAGTGCGGATCGTGGCGCCGTTCGCTGCCGGAGGCACCGGCGATATCCTTGCCCGCCTGGTTGCCCAGCGGTTATCGGAGCGGCTCGGCCAGCCGTTCGTGATCGAGAACCGGCCGGGGGCGGGCACCAATATTGGGACCGAAGCGGTCGTGCGGGCGCCCGCCGATGGCTACACGCTCTTGCTGGTGATACCGCCGGCGGTGATCAACGCAACTCTGTACGAGAAGCTCGACTTCAATTTCATGCGCGACATCACTCCCGTCGCAAGCATCTCGCGCACACCGGGCGTTGTGGTGGTGAATCCGCGCGTCCCGGCAGGAAGCATTCCTGAGCTAATCGTTTATGCCAGGTCCGCCCCTGGCATGGTCAACATGGGGTCGGGCGGCATCGGCAGCTCCCAGCATATCTACGGCGAGCTGTTCAGGATGCTGACTGGCATCGACCTGACACACGTGCCGTACCGCGGGGAAGGACCTGCGGTAACGGCCTTGATAGGCGGCGAGGTCCAGGTGGTGTTTGCGCTTTTGCCTGGCGCGATCGAGCACGTCCGAGCCGGCACGTTGCGGGCATTGGCGATCACGACCGCAACACGTTCGCAGGCCGTTCCCGATCTACCGACAATGAGCGATTTCGTTCCGGGCTATGAGGCAAGCGCTTTCCAGGGGATTGGCGCGCCGAGGAGCACGCCACCCGAGATCATCGAGAGACTCAATCAGGAGGTGAATGCAATCCTTGATGATCAGGGTATGCAATTGCGGATTGAGACATTGGGAGGCACGGTGCTGAGGAATCCGCCCGCCGGGTTCGCGAAGCTGCTCGCGGAGGAGAGTGCGAAATGGGCCAAGGTCGTGAAGTTCGCGCATATCAAGCCGGAGTGACTGCGGGGGACTGGGCGGGTGCTTTTTCTGTGCTAAGCTCTGGCGCTAAGTTTCTTTAGCGCGGATGCCGAGACCAGGGAATACAAACGAAGGTTGCGACGCAGTATGACGCTCACCGAAACTCTCACCGGACGGCCCCTTTTTACCCGGGTGTGGAAATACACGCTCCGCAGGGTGCTCTTCCCGCTCTGTATCTTGGCTCCGTTCGCATATTTCTTCCCCAAAATTGCGCTGTTCTACGCGATCTGCGGTGCGTATGACGTGAGCCGCAATCGTCCGCTGACCGCTGAAACCATTCGGCGCTACTTCATCGGCAACGGGTTCGGGACCTGGCTGTTGTCCCCCCTCAATGCACTGCTCGATCTGCTGTCGCTACCCTACATAAATAAAGGCGTCTATCGCTTGGCGGACCTCCCCCCGGCCCATCGGGACGAAGTGGAGCGCTTGGTCCGGGCGGCGAACGAAGCCGATCTCGTTCGTCAGCTCCACGAGCGATCGAAGCAGAACCAGCGCACCATGCTCTTCTTTCGATGGTATGGGACGAACATCAACACGTCTTTGGATGTACCCGCGTTCAACCAGCCCTGGAAGTATGTCCAGACCATCGGCGTTTCGATTTTCAACCGGCGGGTCACGACCTCGAAGCACTTTGGCTATCTGCGGCCATCGTTGCGCGTCCTCTACAATCTCAATGATATGGAGGACGATTCCGCGTACATCACTGTCGGCGGCACCACCAACTATTGGCGCCAAAATAAGCTGTTCATCTTCGATGACACGCTGCTGCATCTCTCGGCGAACGAGACAGAGCAGCCGCGCTATTGCCTGTTCGTGGATATCATCCGGCCGACGCCATTCCCGGCCGTCATGGCGGCGGTTATCGCGATGACGCGTTACCTGACCCAGAGCATCAAGTTCGTCTATTACAAGAACTGGAAAATCATAGAATAAACGATGCTTCTCGGCGCCAGCGGAGCTGGCGCCCCAAAATTACGGCAATCGGGTTGATCGCGGCCACGCTGGGCTGCGGTGGGCGCAGATACGTGGCTTACCAAACGGGCTGAAGATTCTGGTGCTGCGCGGGTCGATGCTTCGCGGGGGGGTGTCCGGCCAACAACTCAGGCCGACGCATGGCTCTTCCGCCGCGGCCCGCTGCGGATGGAGGCTCCGGACGGCGGCCGTTGCGCTCGCGGCAAAGACTGCCAACGCAAGGATCGAAGCTGCGATTGCTTTCATGACTGAATGCTCCCCGAACTGCTGCACTATGGCGCAGGTCGTCGCCGGAAGATGTGATGGCCGTCACAAAATGTCGTTATCCGGCTCAACGATGCTGCTTAGAGCGCGTCAGGTGGCCGCGAGAAGCCGCATCAGCGTGGACACATTATCCGCATGGTCGAGCTCCCAGACCGCATTGATGAAATGATCCACGTCACAGGCCGAGAACCCAGGCGGCACAAGACCCCTCATCTTCCTCTCGATTTCCCCATCCGTCAGCGGCCGTTGCAGGCTGCCGCGTGCATGCAGCACCTCTGCGCTCAACAGCCTTCCGTCCGTCGTTAGGACGCTAACTCGCGCGGCCCCGATCGGAAGCGCGGGATCGGTCTCCGCGCGCACGCGCGCGCGAAACTCGACCATCGCGTCACCCATGACGACGGCGCTCGAAAATTCGCGAGTGCCCGCCCCTCCCAGCAGGAAAACCGCAGCGACACTGTGCTGAATGCTGATCTTCGCATCACGTTCATTGGCGACATCACGGTCCGCACGTGCAAGCAGCAGCGGATGTCCGGCCACCGTGACAGCCGCAATATCGGCGGCGGCAAGCGCGTGACGCTCGCGGAGATCGAAGCAGGCATCGATCACCGCATGCAGCACGATGCCGCACGGATAGGGCTTGCAGGCGTTGTTCATGATCTCCCAGGTCTCGCCGAATCCGGCGAAAAGCGCATCGGGCATCAGCTCCGCGCCCATTGCGTGCGCCCAGCCCTGGGGTCCCTCGATGGCGCGCCGGGCTGCGGTCAAGCCGCGTTGCGCGAGCAGCGCGGCGAGGAGTCCGTTGCGGGCGGCGTTGCCGATGCCGACGTTCTTGGCACCGGTCGCGAGGTTCTCGGCAATTCCGGCAGACTGGCTCACGGCGATGCCGATGGCGTGAGCGACGGCGGCGGCGTCAAGGCCGATCAACCGCGCGCATGCCGCGGCGGCGCCGGCCACGCCACAGGTCGCGGTGATGTGCCACCCGCGCGCATAATGATTTGGCGAGACGGCATTGCCGAGCCGGCATTCGATCTCGACGCCCAGCACGAAGGCGTGGAGGAGCTCACCTCCCGACAGATGGCCCTGCTCGGAAAGCGCAAGGAGCGGCGGCGCAACCGGGGCGCTGGGATGAATCACCGTAGCAAGGTGCGTGTCGTCGAAGTCTAGCAGGTTCGCGCTCACCGCATTGACGAATGCCGCACTCAAGATATCGAACCGCTCGCAGCGTCCGAGCACCGTCGCCTGCGGCGGACCGGAAAGCCCGACAACAAGCTTGATCAGCGTGTCGACGTCAGGATGGCGGGCGGCACCGAACGAGCAGCCCAGCATGTTGAGGAGCGAGCGCTTTGCCTCATGCCGGACGGCAGCGGGGACATCGGCCCATTGCGAGGCCGTGATGAGGGCTGCCCAACGTGCGGTGACGCTGTGCGAGCGGTCGCCATCCCTGCTCATCTCGCGTCTCGCTTGCCTTGCGCCGAAGCGGGCGGGTCAAATCGGCAATGACGACGGCCGATTCCATTTGAGTGAATCCGCCTTATAATTACTCTGGCCTTTCCGTGGTCGGGTCGATCATCTTGCGGACCTCGGTAATCTTTGTTGCCGGGAACCCGCTGATCTCGGCGTGCTTGCGAATGATGTCCTCATCTTTGGCGAGATACACACAGAATGTTTTGTTGTCAGCGACGTAAGATTCAAGCCACTGGATGTCGGGGCCAAGTTGCCGCAGTACCCCGTTCGATTTTGCTGCGGCTCCGCGAAGCTGCTCCCGCTCGAAGGTGCCAACCTTGGGAATATCCCGCTCGATGATGAATTTGCGGAGCGCCATAACCTTTCTCCCTAACGTGTCTGATCGATTCAGTAAATCGGCGTTCGCAATCTGATCATAGGCGGGATACACCTCCCTCGGCGATGGTCTCGGGAAGCAGTCATCAGAGCTCCTGCTGATGCTGCCGCCTTAATGCCACTGAGCAAGCTCGACTGTGACACCCTCCGGCCCGTCAATAAACACCAGCTTGCGCGAGTGGAAATCCATGATCTCGTTACGCGTTTTGAAGCCGTTCCCTCTTAGCTTCGCCACTTCAGCAGCGATATCATCGACCGCAAAACAAATATGATTCATACCGATTTTGTGTAGGTCGCGGATACGGGCATCTGGCAGTGAACGTGGATGCTGGTAATGAAGAAGCTGAATCTCGGTTCGCGGCGACGCATTCTGCAATACTAAGGTGACGTGATCGGCCTTAATATCTGGCACGCCCATGTAGGTCGCGAACGGCTCGCCGGCAATTACGACCGATTTCTCCTCTTTAAATCCCAGCAACCTGAAGAACTCCTTCGCGCGTTCCACATCCTCCACGACAATCGTAAGATGGTCGAAATGCTGTACCATGCTGAGCCTCGCCTAGCGCGTTAACTCCCGATGAGGGGCGGATTGAAGGATATGCTTGCATCGCAAGCACTGTGGCCATCAGGCTAGCTAGAAGATTAGGGTACCACGCGCGCGAATGCCGCACCGCCCGCTCTCTGCACCAGGGCCGTTCAGGTAAGACAGTCAGCTATCTCTTGGCTCGTAGGAAAACGACCGGTCGCCTTCTTGGAGAACGCGAGTCGGCCGTCAACTCGAATCTCGAAAACGCCACCGGCTGAACGCCGAAGGCCTATCTGTGCTGACGGTCTGCGCTTAAGGATCAGCTCCCGCGCCTCACGGGCGCGCGGTTCATAGCCTCATTGCCCGCAATATTCGATCTCGATTTTCATGATTGCCCTCACGGCGCTTGAGTCGATGGTTACGCGCTCTCTCCGGAGAATGATGCGCATAGGTGCTGTTTCATTCGACACCAGCTATCCGGGATTGACAAGACGCAATGTAGTGATCCCGTCAGACCGCCAGCCTCGCTTCCTCATCAGCGCGACCAGCGCCCCTTGCGCCAATCCACAATGATGGCGCGCGCGGCGTTGTGCCCGGGGGCTCCCGTCACGCCGCCGCCGGGATGTGCGCCCGACCCGCAGTGATAAAGGCCGCGCAGAGGCGAGCGATAATCCGCATAGCCCAAGGCGGGTCGCGCCCAGAACAGCTGGTCGAGGCTCAATGCGCCATGAAAGATGTCCCCGCCGGTAAGCCCGAACACGCGCTCGAGATCGAGGGGGGTAAGGGCCTGGCGGCCCACGACGCTGCCCGCAAATCCCGGTGCAAAGCGCTCGACTGTCTCGACCATCAGATCCGCCACCTGCTCGCGGCGCTCGTCCCATGACGATCCATCGGGAAGCTCGGGAGCGACATGCTGGCAGAACAGGCTTGCGACATGGGCACCGCGTGGCGCCAGCGTGTCGTCCAGCGTCGAGGGGATGACCATCTCGATGATCGGTGCGCGGCTCCAGCCGAGGACACGCGCATCCCAAAACGCGCGCTCCATGTAGGCGAGGCTCGGTGCCAGAATGATCCCGGCGCTGTGATGATCCTGGGGTGCGCGGCCAGGCCGCGCCGCAAAGCTCGGAAGCTCCGACAATGCGACATTCATGCGGAACGTGCCGGAGCCGCAGCGCCATGCCCGCATCCGGCGGAGGAAAGCCGCGTCCAGCGCACCCGCGGGAACGAGCGCGGTATAGAGGCGCTTCGGATCAACATTGGCGGCAACCGCCGCAGCGCGGATGACGCGGCCGCTTCCGAGCACCACACCCGTGGCGCGTCCCTTCTCGACGAGAACCTCGCGCACAGGTGCCTCGGTCTCGATCTCAACCCCGCAGCTTGTGGCGACGCGCGCCATCGCCTGCGTGATCGCGCCCATCCCGCCGATCGCATGCCCCCAGGTCCGCTTCTTTCCGTTGACCTCGCCGAAGGCATGATGGAGCAGGACGTACGCGCTACCCGGCGCATAAGGGCTCACATAGTTACCCACAATGGCATCGAACCCGAACAGCGCCTTGACCAGGTCGCCCTCGAACCAGCCATCGAGATAGTCGCCGGCCGATTTGAGGAGGAGGTCCAGCATGGTGGAGAGAGATTGCGTGGACAGCCGGCGAATCCTGTTGCTGAAGCGAGCCAGTTTGATTAGCTCGCGCAGGGATTCGCGGCTCACGCCGCGCCTGAGATTCGGCGGCGCCTGCAGGATCAGCTCGCGCAGGAGGTCGGCTGAAGCGTCGAGCCCGCGGTTGAATGCGTCGTAGCGCTCGCCGTCGGCGCGGCTGAGCGCGGCAACGTTGCCCGCGGTAGCACCTTCCGCAGCCAGGAGATAACGGCCATCCAGTGCGGGGACGAAATTCTGGGCGCGGCGCTCGACGATTTTCAGGCCATGCTCGGCGAGGCGAAGCTCGGCAATGATCCTGGGATGGAGCAGGCTGACCGTATATGCCGCAATCGAGTTCCGGAAGCCTGGAAAGAATTCCTCAGTGACCGCGGCTCCGCCGACGATGGCGCGCCGCTCGACTACCTTCACCTTGATTCCTGCCATGCCGAGATAGGCGGCGCAGGTCAGGCCGTTGTGACCGGCGCCGATGATGATGACGTCATAGTCCTGCATCGGGGTGAGTGAGCCGCAAAACCATCGCACCATCAACCCCAGGCTTACGCCACCCACATCCTCGCTGCATGCCCGCAAAATCTCTCCATCACGGTACCTGCGAGTTGGCCGTTCACGGGCAGGGCTCGGACTGTTCGCACGTGTGGCGATCCGGAAGGGGCTCCCCCTGTGCGCGCGCAGGAAGGCGAGAGAACCGCGCGCGGGGCAAAACGCACCCCACAAGCAGACGAATGGCAGCGCTCACGCCCGCGCGCGACGTTCAGGCAGATTTGATGCATCCGTAAGAAGCGCATCGCGCTCGACAGGAAGCCGTTTCAGCCCGGCTTGTCTGCTCGTTATTGCAGCAATCAGGGCTATGGCGCAGGATTAATCCGGCATGCAAACCGTTCTCGTCACCGGCGGCGCCGGCTTCATCGGCAGCCATACCTGCAAGGCGCTTGCGGCGGCGGGGCTTAAACCGGTCGCGTTTGACAATCTCTCGACCGGCCATGCCGACCTCGCGCGCTTCGGCCCGCTGGTCGAAGGTGACATTCTCGATGGCCCCGCGGTCGATGCTGCATTCGCGCAGCACCGGCCGGACGCCGTCATCCATTTCGCCGCGCTTGCCTATGTGGGCGCCTCGATGCGCGAGCCGCTTGCCTATTACCGGGTCAATGTGGCGGGCCTCGTTAACGTGGTCGAGGCCATGCTGCGCCATGGCGTGCCTAGCATCGTGTTCTCGAGCTCCTGCGCGACCTACGGTATTCCCGAGCGGATTCCCATTGTCGAGAGCGCACCACAGCGACCGATCAGCCCGTATGGACGCTCGAAGCTCGCAGGCGAGCAGATCCTGGCCGACGCGGGTGCCGCCGAAGGCTTCAAGGTCGCCATGCTGCGCTATTTCAACGCCGCCGGCGCGGATCCGGCCGGCGAGCTCTCCGAGCGCCACGATCCGGAGACGCATCTTATCCCGCTCGCCATCGATGCCGCGATCGGGCTCGGGCCGCCGCTGCAAATCTTCGGCACCGATTACCCGACCGCCGACGGGACCTGCGAGCGCGATTTCATCCATGTCAGCGATCTCGCCGCGGCGCATGTTGCGGCGTTGCGGCATCTGGATGAGGGCGCAGCCGCCGCCCTCACCCTCAATCTCGGCGCCGGCAAGGCAGCCTCGGTGCGCAGTGTCGTCGCCGCCGTCGAGCGCGTCACCGGGGCCGTGGTGCCGCTCGCGCATGCCGGCCGCCGCTCCGGCGATCCGCCGGTGCTGGTTGCGGATGCCTCGCTCGCGCGGGCAACGATCGGCTTTGCGCCTCGCTTCTCCGACCTCGACACCATCGTCGCCACCGCCTGGAAGGCTCGACGACAGGACGCCAGGAGGTAGAACCTCCCATTCCCGATGGGTCTAAGCTGGGCGGCGCGTGCCGACCTTCGTGAAGCCGCGCGGCGCATTGGCGTGCACGCGCCAGTGCGCGGGATCGTCGATCCGGCTTGCAAGCTCACGATATTGTCGTGCCAGCGCGAGAAACGTCGAGCGCGCGTGCGGCGCAAGCGCGGCCTCCGCACGATGCATCTGCTCGTCCGCGAGCCGCAGGTACCGCCTGGACTTGTCCGTGTAGCCGGGCATGACGCAACACAACCTTGGACACAACGGCATGACCTTACCGCGTGCCGTGCACGTCACCAGATGTGCGGTGCAATACTTTCGCGCTGTGACATTTCCGCCATGGCGGCAGCCGCATCGCATGTTCCCCGATGTGAATGCCGTGGATTGCGCGCGCGCTGCGCTTTATTGCGACCGGCGCATGATGGAAGCATACGCGCGGCCGGCTGCGGCGCATCGCAGATTCGCGAGGGCTACGCTGGCACGCTCCATCCCCGCGCAGGGGCAGATCGGCAAGGCGGACAAGGGGACTACAATGAGCCTGAACGACTTCGAGCATTCGATCGCTTTGCGCGATGGGCCCGGCGGCACGCGCGCAACCCTGCTGGCCGCGCAGGAGCCGCGCGCACCTACCGCCAACCTGTCGCCGACCAAGCGCGCGGCGCTGCTTGCGTTCGTCAACGGCGACGGCACCCTGCACAAATGCGCGGGGGTATGGCGCTCGCCAGCCGCTGGCGCGTCCGAGCGGCCGGTATTCGGGGTCACCGTGGCCGATCTCGCGCGCGACGGGATGGTCACAGTCACCATCACAGGCAAAATGGCGGTCGCCGCGCTCACCCCGCGCGGTAGCTGGTTTGCGCGAACCGCTGCCACCGAGGCTGCCGAGCAGGCAGGGAGCTAAGGCCCGCCCCTTCCGACATCACGCCGGGCGGCGGCGGCCGCCTCCACCTCATGACTGCACGGCTGCGCGCCTACAAGGCAAGCGCAAGCAACTCAACCGCCGCAATCCCAACGATGAGGACCACGAATGCCACCGGATCGTGCTCGAGCCAGGTGCGCATGACTTTCTCCGTCCGCCCAGCGGGCCTAATCGTCCTTTCGCGCCGGCTTTTTGCGCTCGCCAGCATCGTCTTCCTCGAGCCGCTGCAACAGATTGCTATGCGTGCGGCTTGTCGCTGTTTTCACGTCCTCATAGACGGCGCGCAGGCTCTCACCCAGGCCTTGCAGGGCCTCGCGGGGCAGCGCTGGTCTGGAACGCGGTTGACGCATCTTGGATAATGTTCGAGATCGGACACAGTTCCGGTCAGTCGCGCGAAAGCTTCCGCGCCCCCCGATTGCCGGCGTGAGCGGGGCCAGCGGCACGCGTGAGCGGGGCCACCGGCGAATGTGACGCGGGTCACAGCCGCAAGTTCCCGCAGCGGCGTAGTGTGCCGGAATTGCGAGCAAGACAGCGAAGAGAACGGAGAGCAATGTGCCTAGGTGGTACCGCGGCATGGACTGGGTGGGGGAAAACAGGGCGCCGATCAATGCGCGGCTGCGCCACATGCTGCTCGTTGCCCTTGCCGGCATCCTCCTGGCAGGGTCGGCCTCATCATCGCTGGCCGAGAACACGCCGCGCCAGAGGCGACCGTTCCAGGAGGAAGGCGCCGAGGCTATCCCGCTCCGCTGGACGGTCATCACGCCTAAGCAGCGCACCGAGGAGATCGAGAAATGGGCGAGAGAGCACGAGCAGACCGAGGGCGAGCTGCTCGAACAGTTCTCCTACTGCCGCATCATCTGGCCAGATAACCCGGCAGAGCTTGCCGCAATGGGACGCCACTCGCTCCTGATTCTGTCCATTGAGACCCAAAAGCGCGAGGAGCTGCCTCTCAAGCGCGTCTATCTTCGCACGCCGGAGCGCGAGATCCCGCTCATCAAGCTCGGGACCTGGCAGTGGAACGTCGACCAGAAGCTGATCGCCTACAAGCGGTACGGGCCTTATCGCGAAGACGGCTTCTATCTCTACCCCACCGCCGCAATGCTGCGGCCGGGACAGTTCCAGGTCGATCTTGCCATGCGCCGCATGGCCTACCCGGCGCTTGATTTTCCCGCGCCCGCGACACCCGCCTGGCTGCGCAAGCTCCAAATCACCGACCCGGACGGCCCTCCCGATCCCAAGGCGCTCGAGCGCTTTCTCAAGAAGCACACGGCGGACTGGCCGCCGGTCGAACGCGTGCCGGAGGCGGCCTTGCCGAAGCCGCAAACCGGAGAGCCAAGGCCGCAGGCGGGAGAGCCAAAACCACAAGCCGGTGAGCCGAAAGCCCCGAGCGCAGGCCTGAAGGACCTGTTCCGCAAATGAAACGCCGGAGGATTCATTTCTGGTAGGCGTTGGCGCGAATGTAGTGCCAGACCTCGTCGATCTCGGTGTCGCTGAGCACACCTCTCCAGGGTGGCATCTGGTTTTTGCCGTTTCGGACCGAATTATCAAAGCGCCCGCGATCCCCGGCAGTCAGACGGCGCAGGTCGAAGACTTGGCCGGTGCTCACGAGCGCATCGCCGTGGCAGACCTGGCAATAAGTGTTGTAGACCCTCTCCCCTGTCTTGACCTTCGCCTCATCCGCTTCCTGCGCGCACGCATCTCCCGCAAGCGAGGCGCAAAGCGCAATGGCGGCCCCGCTCAACGCACTGCGTGCCCAACCGGCGTCAGGCCGCAAAGGAAGGCAGGCCGCGGATTGCGGCCTCCCGCCATTCACGTCACTTGTCGAACAGCGCAAAGGTCCATAGCGACACGCCGGTGGGCGCGTTCTGCAGTGCCGGATCGCCGCCGCGCATGGCGTAGACGCCGCCAATGCCGCTCATTATCGTGACGTATTGCTTGCCGTTCCTTTCCCATGTGACCGGCTGGCCGATGATCCCGGACGGAGTCTGGAAACTCCACAAGAGCTTGCCGGTATCGATGTCGAGGGCCTGGAACTCGCCGTCCATGACGCCGGTGAACACCAGGTTGCCTGCCGTCGCCAGGGTCGACGAGTAGTTCGGGCTGCGGTAGGGCACCTCCCATTTCGATTTGCCGGTCAAAGGATCAACTGCCTTAAGATAACCGCGAATGTTGGGGTCGTCCGTGACAACGGTGCGGTTGACAGTGGGAGCGCCGGCCGGACGCCCGGGCGCGAGCTTGGGCGGCTCGGGCGCCTCATAGGTCATGCCGACGTGCAGCGTGTTGATATAGAGCAGTCCCGTGTTGGGGCTGAACGACAGGTGCTGCCAGTTGGTCACCCCCGATATTGACGGCCACACCGTGACCTTCTTGCCTTCCAGCGCCTGCTTGAACACGTCGGTGACGAGCGGGCGACCGGTTTCCTTGTCGATGCCGCTTGCCCAGTTGACCTTGCCATAGGCGTTGCCCGCAATCAGCTTGCCGTCCTTGGCGTCCAGTACGTAGAGGAAGCCGCTGCGGTTGGCCTGGATCACGACCTTGCGGGGGCTATCGCCGACATTGATCGTGGCGACGATCGGCGTCTGCACCGCATCGTAGTCGAACGGATCCTGCGGCGTGGTCTGGAAGTACCACACGCGCTCGCCGGTCTTCGGCCGCACCGCGAATACCGAGTTGGTGAAGAGATTGTCGCCCTTGCGGGCGCGCGCATTCCAGGGCGCCGGGTTGCCGATGCCCCAATACACGAGGTCGAGCTCGGGATCGTAGCTGCCGGTCACCCAGCTGCTGCCGCCTCCGGTGAGCTGCGAATCTCCCTCCCAGGTTTCGGAGCCCGGCTCCCCCTTGGCAGGAATGGTGTAGAGCCGCCACAGATGCTTGCCGGTCTTCGCATCGTAGCCTTCCAAGAGGCCGCGGTGGCTGAACTCGGCGCCTGCAACGCCCATGATGACGACGCCGTTGACGATCAGCGGCGCTCCCGTCATGGCGTAGCCATTCTCGGGGGTGACGGGGTCGGGGGATTTCGCCGACCAGAGTTCCTTGCCGGTCTTGGCGTCGAGCGCGATGACGCGGTTATCCATCAGCGCGCGAATGATCATGCTCTCGTAGATAGCCGCGCCCCGATTGACGATGCCGCAGCAGACCACGCGCAGCGTCTCCGGCGGATAGTCGTGCAGAACGCGCCAGACCTGCTTGCCGGTGAGCGCATCGACCGCGGCGGTCGCATTGTGGGTCGTCACATAGATGACGCCGTCCTTGATGATCGGGAACGCCTCCCCGCCGTTAAGGTCGGCGAGCGAGTAGCCCCAGATCGGCACGAGCCGGCTGACGTTCTCCCGGTTGGTCTTGTTGAGGGGGCTATAGCGCTGCCCGGAATACCCCATCCCGTAGACCAGCACGTCGCGGGTATTGGTTGCGGCATTGCGGAGATCCTCGGAGGTCTGGGCGATCGCTCCGAGCGGAAGTGCCGCGCCTACCAGCGCAGCCAGCAGTGTTGAGCGCACCATGTCGATTGTCTCCCTGGCTTGCATCGGCCGCGGTTTTCGTTCTTGCTTCTCCGGGGCGGCCCGACCGGCCGGAGCCGACAGTACCGCGAAGCTTCGCGCCGATACAATCCGTAAAGCTCGTGTCCGGGCACGTCGACGGCGCGATGCGCGGTTGGCGCGGGGTCGGACCCAGGAGCTAGTCCCACATTATTGCGATGACTCGGTGCCACACGAAATCGCAAGATGTTGGACCGACAAATGTGACCGCCGTCACAGTCGTGCGCACCTCCGTGGCCTATGATGTTGTGCAGCCGTCCATCGCGACCGAGAGATGCGAGGACCTTCATGTTCAAACCGCCTCAATGCGCACGCAGGCATGATGACGGCACGTAACTTGTCCCGCCGGGCGCTGCGGCTCTTCGCTCTCGCCGCTACAGTCATCACGGCCTGGCCGGTGCTGGCGCAAAACAATCCTGTGGGCCAGTCGCCAGGGACCCCGCCACGCCCGTTCCAGGAGAAGGGCTCCGGCATGGTGCCCGGAGATAGCAAGCCGGTGACGCCGCAAAGCCTCACCGACAAGCTCGAAGCCTGGGCGAAAGAGTGGGAAGCAAAACAAGCGCGGCCTGCCGAACGGGAAGATTATTACAGAATTCTGCAACCCGACGACCGGCGCGAGTTCGAGGCTCTTGCGCACTATGGGGTCCTGATCCTCACAATGATGACGCAGAGCGCAGAGGAGCTGCCAGTCAAGCGCGTTTACCTTCGCATGCCGGATCGTGAGATTCCTCTGCTGAAGCTGGCAAGCTGGCGCAGGGACGTGGACCAGACGCTGGTCAGCTACAAGATGTATGGGCCCCATCGCGAGGACGCATTTTATTTGTTCCCGCTTGGCGCATATTTTCGCGTCGCGCAGGTGCAGGCGGATCTTGCCGCAAAGCGATCCGGCCTGCCGGTGCTTGAGCTTCCCTATGAGCATTGGCCCGGCTGGCTGAAGACTATGCAAAATTCCGACCCGCTCCCCGGCGCCTTGCCCAACCTGCGGGCGCTGCAAGAACTCATCAAGAGAAAAACGTCGGGCTTTCCCATCCCAACCTCACTCCCCTCGCCCGTCCCCGAGGCGAAAATGCCGCTCCCTGAGTCGGCGCCGCAACCTGAGGCCGCGAGGAAACCCGCCGCGATCAAGGATCTGTTCAAGAAGTGAGACGACCCATCGTCACAGCCGCCCGACTCCGCTGGTCCGCCCTGCGGCTGCTTGCTGCTGCTCACGGCGATGGCGCACAGCGCCGAGGACCTGCCACTCAGGCGCATCTACGTTCACCTGCCTGATCGCGAGATTCCTCTTCTGAAGCTCGGGAGCTTACGGCGACATCGGCATGAAACGAGCCCAAAGATTCTGTGCGCGACCGACACCGGATCGTCCTGCGCCAGAGATCACAGGGCATGCCGAATTTCGCAAGCGCCTCTACGACCACGATGTCGTTCCGAGGCGCGCGCCGAGGCGGTCGAGCTGGTGTAAGCCTACCCGCGCGGCTGCACCCTCATCATCAGCGGGTCGCGCGGCCGCAGCGTGAACGTCTGTTGCGGCGTGACCGACTGGCCGGGTGCGAGCGCGAGGCTGAAATTGCGCATGATGGTCGCAAGCACGAGCGTCGCTTCCTGCAGCGCAAAGCCTGCGCCGATGCACATGCGCGGGCCGACGCCGAACGGCAGATAGGCATAGCGATCGATTCGGCGCGCGGCCCCGTCGAGAAAACGGCTGGGATCGAACAGGTCGGGATCGTCCCACAACAGCGCGTGCCGGTGCAGCACGAAGGGCGAGATGACGACCATGGTGCCGCGCGCAACCTTGCAACCGGCAAGCTCGTCATCGCGGATCGCGGTGCGCGTGATGCCGACGATGGGCGGATAAAGCCGCATCGCCTCATCGAGCACGGCACGCGTCTGCCGCAGCCCGTCCGCAGCCTCCTCGGCCGCAGCGGCCAGCACACGCTCGCTTTCCGACGCAACCTGCGCCGCCCACTCCGGCGATTGCGAGAGCAGATAGAGTGCCCAGGTGAGCGCCGTCGACGTGGTTTCCTGTCCGGCGAAGATGAACGTGAGCACGTTGCCCCTCACCTCCGCTTCGCTCAATCCCTTCCCGCTCTCGGGATCGCGCGCAGCCAGCATGACACTGAGCATGTCGGCCGCATCGGCGCGATGCGCGGCGAGGCCAAGCCGCCGCTCGGCGATGGTCGCATCGAGCGCCGCATCGAACGCGCGCAGCAGGCCGCGCACCCGCCAGCGCGTGATGCGCGGGACGAAGTCAGGCAGCCCGATGATGTCGAATGGGTCGATTCGCCCGGCGCTCTCAAAAAACGTCACCATCGCGGCACGTACCGCCTGCGGGTCCCCGGCGAGGCCCTCGTGAAAAATGCTCCGCGCAAGGCCGTCAAGCGCGAGCGCACTCATCTCGACCTTGATGTCGACGGGACCTCCGCGATTGCGCCAGCGCCCGACCAGCGCCGCAGCCGCCTCCGTCATGGCCGGCGCGAGGCTCGCCACCGCCTTGCGTCCGAACGACGGAGCAAGCGTGCGCCGCTGGCGCTCCCATTGCTCGCCCTCGACTGCGACCAGCCCGTGGCGCAGGCGGGGCGAGAGAATGCGGCGCTCGAGCGCGCTCTTGCGGTAAACGTGGGGGCTCTCGACCAGCACCTTGCGGATCGCAGCCGGGTCGCTCAGCACGAGGACCCTTGCGAACGGGAATCCACCGGGCACGACCGGCTGCTCGAAATGCGCCCTGGTCCAGCACTCCAGCGAGTTTCTCTTCAACGTCTTGAGGAGGGCGATCGGACCCAGGGGCTTGGGATGGGGGAGCGGCCTCGGGGGTCTAAATCCGGCTGGGATGGAGGGCATGAATCGCAATAACGCCCAGAAGGGTGGCAACACGAACGACAACGCCGAATACAATATGGATGATGTTGACAACTTCCATC
>Ga0306920_100001966_pt1 | contig 25665 bp, 25 predicted proteins | sample flu12Cox44000170_FD_204666 | JGI IMG/M metagenome (GOLD analysis project Ga0306920, IMG submission 204666) | Lab enrichment of tropical soil microbial communities from Luquillo Experimental Forest, Puerto Rico - flux4day.12C.oxic.44.000.170 (v2)... | ecosystem: Environmental > Terrestrial >...
ACGACCGCCTGCTGCAGCATGCCTAGTCCCGGGAGCTATGCGATCGGGGTCCGATCAGAAGAAAGCGGGGCCGGTATGGCGGGCGGCATAACAGGCAATTCAGTGCATTGACAACGACTAAAGGTTGTACGGGAACACTGTCGGAACATCGATCAAGTCGGATCGGAGTTGCCCTGGGCCGATCAGAATGCAATGAGGCACCATCGCGTGAAGCGTTCATTTGGCCGTCATTAATTTCTATATCAAGGGTCAGCGCCCCGACCCGCCGCTCCACCAGCGGTCGGCTCAACGATTAGTCTAAATCAACTCAGCCTTCATATGCTGATATCTTCCAGGATGACAAAACGCATCGCATCCCGCTTCTGTCCGAGTGCAGCTAGGATGGTCGTAGCGACGTTGAACGCCGCGCTCTGGTTAAACTCACCATGTCCGATAGCGTGCCGTCCGCACGGCAATGCCCCCAAACTCGATCCTGCCTTCACCCGGGACCGCCCCGTTGGGCGGTTTTTCTTTGGAAAACTCATGTCGAGTCCCCGCACCGTTCCCACTGACTGCTTGCCGGCGCAACCCGACGCCGCAATATTACGCCTTGCGCGAGCCTTGGCACGCCAAACCGCGCGTGAAGATCACGCGCGCGAGCTTCTGAGCGCAGCGATGCAAAATCCGCAGGGGGTAGAGCAATGACAAGGGCGGCGATCTACGCGCGGTTTTCTACGGATAAGCAAGACGAAAAGTCGATCGAAGACCAGATTAGGTTGTGCCGCGCCTATGCGGAGTGCAACGGGCTTACCGTCATCGAGACCTACGCGGACAAGGCGAAATCAGGGTCCACCACTGTCGATCGATATGGCTGGCAAAAACTGATGCGCGACGCCGACGCCCACGTGTTTGACATTCTCATTACCGAAGACATCGACCGAATCTCGCGGAGCGAGGCAGACTACCACGCGGTGCGGAGGCGCCTGACCTTTCTCGGAATCAAGATTCACACGGTGCACGGTGGCGAGCTCAGCAATATCGAGGGTAGCGTGCGCGCGATGTTGAGCGCGCTGTACCTGGACAACCTGGCACACAAGACTCGCCGCGGGCTCGCTGGCGTCGTAGCGGATGGGCGTCATCCCGGCGGCCGCATTTATGGGTATCGCTCGGTTCCCGGCAAGCCTGGAGAACTCGAGATAGACGAAGGCCAGGCGGCAATAGTGCGTCGCATTTTCAAGGAGTACGGAGCCGGTCGGACGCCGCGCGACATTGCCCGCGATCTAACTCGCGGGGGTATCCCCTCGCCTCGGGGTGGCAGGTGGGCCGCTTCGACAATCAACGGCAACAACAAGCGCGCCAACGGAATCATACAGAGCGAAATCTACGCTGGGCGGATTGTTTGGGGCCGGGCGCGCATGGACCGTGATCCCGATACCGGTAAGCGAATCTCACGCCCCAATCCCAAAACTGCACGGCACGAGCAGGACGTTCCCCACCTTGCAATCATTGATCGCGAGCTATTCGACACTGTGCAGAGGCGGAAGGCGTCGCGCTCGATTGGGCATCCGAATCAGCAGCGCCGACCGCGGCATATTCTCTCTGGCCTTTTGCGCTGTGGTGCATGCGGGGGCGGAATGAGCGTGTCGGGCGCAGACAAATCAAGGCGCCGTCGCATCTATTGCACCACACATCGAGAGAGCGGCAGTTGCCCCGACCCGAAAACGTTCTACCTTGTTCTTGTCGAGGAGGCGGTGATCTCTGCTTTGAGGCGCGAGCTAAACCATCCGGCAGTCTTCGCGGAATACGCCAAGACCTACGCGGAGGAGCGCAGCCGCTTGGCGCGGGATGCCTCAAAAGATAGATCGCGGATGGAGCGGCGGCTCGCCGTGGCGCAACGCGAGCTCGAGCGAGCCTCAAAGGCGCTGATCAAAGGCACGTTGCCGGAAGACGTAGCAGAAAAGGAAATCGCAGCCCTGAGACTTGAGCGCGACCAAATCAAGCTTGAGCTTGAGGCTGAGCCAATGGCGCAGAACGTCATCGCGCTGCATCCCGCAACGTTGCAGCATTACGAGGCCCAGCTCGCCCGTCTGCATGAAACGCTAGAGGCAGGATGCGCCGCCGGCGATGTCGAAGCGGCTGCGTCGCCGGTCAGCGTGCCGCTCATGGCCCCTCGGAGTGTTCCCAGGTGTCCGCGACGGTCGCTTCGGGCTGGAGGCTGATAAATCCTCCGAATAGAACCAGCGTGCCTCTTTTGCTGTCGTAGCACATGGCATGTGCAAACCGTGGCGACGGTCCGAAATCCTGCCGCAACGTCCAATTTCTCCCATTCCACGTCCAGGTGGACCCAAGGATTTTAGCTGCGGGATCGGATGCCGCTCCGCTCGCACCACCGAACAGCGCGACGCCGTCTCCCTTGAAGGCGAGCGAAGCAAACACACACGGTACGATGCCGAAATCGCTGACCTGCGTCCACATAGAACCGTTCCACTCCCAGGTGTCCCCAAGCGTGTGGGAGATGGCGTCCAAACCTCCGAAAAGTACTGACCGATTTCGCGTGCTGTCGTACGCCATCACGTGACCTAGGCGGTCGGCTGGCGGCCCCGTCACCGCCAGTTGAGTCCATGCCGTACCGTCCCACTCCCAGGTGTCCCGCAAGACGAGGCCCCCCCCAATCCGCCGAAGACCACGATCCGCTGGCGCTTGCTGTCGTAGGCCATCGCGAAGTTGGTCCGTGGCGACGGCCCGCTAACCGCCAGCTGTGTCCAGTTATCCCCATCCCAACCCCAGGTGTCGCCGCCCCCGAAGCCCCCAGGCCCGAGCCCGCCGAATAGCACCGTTTGCTTTCTCTGCACGTCGTAAGCCATCGCGGCCTGTGCACGCGCAGGAGGGCCTGAATCCGCCACCTGCGTCCAGTTCTCTCCATCCCATTCCCAAGTGTCAGCGAAAAGGTTTGTAGCGATTACGCCGGTGCCGCCGAAAAGCACGGTGCGTCCCCGGTTGCTGTCGTACGCCATCGCTGAGTACGCCCTCGGTGCAGGCCCAGCGTCTTGCTTCTGCGTCCATAGGATGCGGGTCATTTCCCCCTCGTAATAAGTGGCATCTCGCTCGCCAGGTCAGTTTAGCGGAAAAGCGCCGCCGATTTGCCCCTCCGCCAGGAGCCGGTCGATCTCATCGCCGGACAGCATGCCCCGCGCGTACAGCGCTCGTGCAACGCGCAAGATCGCGGACGACGAGAGCGGCGACGTGCCGCTGCCAATCGGGCGTCGCTGGTCTATACGGACGCGCAAACGCGAGCCTACGAGCGCGATCTCGCCTGGGCAAGCAAGCTGGCGATGGGTTCGCATCTGGAGATACCGAGCAGTTGGAGTCGAGTGAAGCGGGACGCCGCGCTCGCAGGCACGCTGCTGCCGATCGACAGGCCCGACGCGGATAACCTGCTGAAGATCGCGTGTGATGCCATGAAGGGCATCATCCTGGCCGACGACGCCAGCGTGGTCGATGCCACGGTGCGCAAGCGCTATTCCGACGATCGCCGGCTGCGCATCGAGGTGCGGGAGTTCACTTACTCTGAGGTGGCGGCTGTGGGCCGAGCCGCTGCGCTAGCTCCATGGTGAAGCCCTGGGTCGCCGCCGGAGCGAAGTGATCGGGGAGTCTCTTGACCATGACCGTCACGACGCCCGGCGGCACGGTGATCTTCTGCGGCTCGCCGTCTCCGAAGTTCGGCGGTAGCTCCACGTCGATGGGGAGCGTGCGGGCGACATCTTGCGGCGCGGTCCCCTGCACCAGCGCTACCCCCGGCTGAACCTCGAATGTGAGCGCGAGGGTGATCCTCCCGTCGGGGCGCTCCTTGGCGGTTCCGCTGTACTTGCCGCCCGCGTAGTCGCGCCCCTCAATTTGACCGCCGGTCACCGTGAACACGCCGATCCCGAGCCCGATCGCGCCGCAGTAGACCCAGCCGTAGGTGCCATCGAGCGCCATCTGTCTCACTCCACTAAAACATCCGCTGCGTTGGGCTGCATTTCAGCGAATAGCAGGGGCCACTTGATTGTGACACGGGAAGCAGATGCCCACGTAGTTCACTTAGGCGCGAGTGGGTTCGGCCCCCATGGGATCGGTTCGTGCCCTTTGACGAGCCCCTTGCATTCTTCTGGGACGGGCAGGTGCCGATCGTGCATCATGCAGCGCCAGAACCGTTCCATCAGGGGGGCGTACTCGCGCTCGAACGCGCTCGCGGCGCGGGCACCCTCCTTCGTTGTATGTTCGAGCGCCGTACAGTCTACCCAAGCGTCATTCTCTGGTGTGCTGTCCTGCCACGGGATGATGCGACATCGACCATGTAATTCGATTGTATTGGTACGCCTGAATAGTTTCTGCGACGGCTCCATAATGGAGCATTTCTGTTCGTCTATCACAGACGAGGGGCATGCGAGGGTACTGCGGGCAACCCTCATCGGGTATTCAAGCGGGTGTTTTTGCGCCTCTGCCGGACTCGCTGCCGCGAGTGCGGCTGCGAGAGCGATGACGCGCGAGCAAGTGCGAAGCATTCGAGAAAGCCCAGCCGGATGAACCCGTGACTAGCGTACCACGCCCTGGCCGCGCGCGCCGGGGCACAAACCGGCCTAACACAAACATTGGAATTTGTTCAATGACGACCGTTGTACGCTGCCCAAGAACTGGACGCGCATGCTCTGAAGGAGCCTGTCGTGAACGGCATTGGTGTCGGCAGATGTTCGAGCGCGGCCTGTCGCACAGAGGGCTGCCTTTGAAGCGCAAATTTCGACCAAGGTGCTGCGCCAAAACCCGAGCCCGGGGCCAGTGCATCATGAGGGTGGTGCGGGGTAAGCGACGCTGCCGGTTTCACGCCGGAATGTCGACCGGCCCCACACAAACATTGGAATTTGTTCAATGACGACCGTTGTACGCTGCCCAAGAACTGGACGCGCGTGCTCTGAAGGAGCCTGTCGTGAACGGCATTGGTGTCGGCAGATGTTCGAGCGCCGCCTGTCGCACAGAGGGCTGCCTTTGAAGCGTAAATTCCGACCGAAGTGCTGCGCCAAAACCCGAGCCGGAGGCCAGTGCATCATGCGGGTAGTGGGCCCCAGGACAACAGGAGGCAGAGCCAGAATTGCCGAAGCTCAGCGACGGCGCTGGAGGGCGCGAGCCGCCCTTTCGACGAATCTGCATGGCGTGCTCAACTAGTAGGATACTGAGCGTCGCGTTCTTGGCGTGCCCGACCATGACGATTTGTTGGTCCTACCCGCATCTCGAACGAACGGTGATCAAAGTCCCCGGATTTTCCCCGACTTGAGCCGTCATGTTCGCGCTTCGTTGCGTCACGAACAGTCGCGAGCTGATTTTGATGATTTGCAGAAAAGCCTAATAAATCTGAGCTTTTCGTGGTGGGCGCTGTAGGGATTGAACCTACGACCTCTCCCGTGTGAAGGGAACGCTCTCCCGCTGAGCTAAGCGCCCGTAAGGCCAGGATTTAAAGCAGGCGGGCACGCTGTCAAGCGAGGCAATCGCACGCGCGGAAAAGTCGGCTGCCTCACTTATCGGCGCGTGCGCCGCGGGTCGCGCTGCCTCGCTTTGCGCCTTGCTGCAGCGGCGGGGAACCACGCGCTACGCGCGCCTGCAATGTGCGGATGCGGTCAGCAAGCGTAGCCGTAGCTTCGCCGCCGCGAGAAGGAGCCGATGGAGATGGGCCATTCCCCGATGCCGCCGCCGGACGGCCCGAGTTGAGGATCGTTTCGATCGGCGAGTCCGGCCCTTCCAGCGTTGCCGTCAGCCGCGCCACCTCCGCCGCGACCTCGTCGATGCGCTCGCGCAGCACGGCATTTTCCATCCGTTCATACGCGCCGCTATTTTCGGCGTCGCGTTTCACCGCCGCGAGTTCGCGCTGAAGCCTGTCGCGCTCCTCTTGCGATCGTTTGAGTTCATTCTCGATCAGCGACTTCTCGGCCCTCGGCGTCTCGGTCGCGACGCGTTGCCGCTCTTCCGTCTGTGCCAGTTGGGCACGCAGGGCGGCTTCGGTTTTTTTCGCGATCGTGGCGTCGTTGCGCAAGTTGTCGGACAGGTATTCGCGCTCCGCCACCAAACGCGTCTGCTCGTCGAGCCGCGCGGCGAGCTGCTGAGCGCGGTCGCGCAGCGCCTCCGATTCCGCCGTCTGCGCTGCGAGATGGCGATCGAACTCGACGAGGCGGTTGGCAAGATCATCGGCGCGGGCGCGCTCCTCTGCGAGCTGCTGGCTCGACGCTTCGACTGCGGCGGTCGTGCTGTTGAGATGCTCCCACAGCGCCTTCGTTTCTTTGTCGTAGCTTTCGATCTGCCCTTTCAACGCGTCGGCTTGCGCGCGCAACGCCATCAGTTCGACCTGCTGGCCGCTGGCGGTGACGGAGGAGTCATTGAAACTGGCGGTGACCTGCCTCAGCTCGGCTTGCCTGTTCGCGAGCGCACGCTCGGCGATCTCGAGCGCCGACGTTTTGGCGGCGAGCTCCGCTTGCGTCGTCGCCAAGTCATCGGAGAGGTGTTTTTCCTTGGCTTCGAGCGCAAACAGCGCTGCCGTCTTCTCCCCGAGTTCGAACTTCATGCGGCCGACGGCTTCGGTTTTCCTGCCGATCTCGGCGAGTTGGCTCGTGGTCTTCGCCTTCATCTGCTCGACTGTCATCTCCAGCCGGCTCATGGTCATGGCGAATTCGGCGCGCAACTGATCCTTTTCGGCCGCGATCTCGGCCATCGAGAGCGGGTTGTCGGCCTCCAGCCGGCGCATGGTGAGGCGTACGGCGCGCGCATGCACCAATGGGATCACGCCGATCACGAGCAAGCCCGCGATCAGGAACCCGATCCCGACATACATGAGCGATTCGATCATCACGCCTCCTGCACCACCATCAACCCCGATTGTTACCAGAACGCCGCCGGTGGATCACGCTCTAATCCGGTGCAGGGCCTGGGATAGGCATTCTCGGATGGGACGGTGGCGCATGAATTTGGGCCGCTCGCGAGCGCCGGCGCTGCGGCTGTTGTTGCGCCAAGCCTTAATCGATCAATTTAGAACGGGTTCCAGGTCGCCGTCGGCGTAAATTTCAGATAGCCGACATTGGCGCCGAGCCGCACTCCGACCCCCGTGCGGATCGGAACCACGACGATGTTGTTCATGGTCAGCGCCGTCATCCCCAACCCGCCGACGAAATAGGCCGATCCGTCGATCCCGGCGAAGCGCTGATAGATCGCGTCGGTGGCCGGCAGATTGTAGACCAGCATCATCGTGCGCGCGCCTTCGCCGCCGAAGTCGAAACCGAGCGAAGGCCCTTGCCAAAACACTCTGAGGTCGCCGGCATTCTTGGTGTAGAGGACGCCTTCCCCGTAACGCAGCCCTGCGACCACGGCGCCGCCAGCTTCCTGGCCGAGCACGTAGCCGTTGGGCAGGCCAAATTGGCTTCCCGCCTTCTCGACGATCTGCGCGAGCCCGCGCGAGATGGTGCCGAAGAAGCGGTGGCCGGCGTCGACGATTTCGTTGGAGGAATAGTGCGGGCCTTGCGGTTCCGCGCCTTGCGATTGCGGGGGTGGCGGAGTTTGGTATTGCGGGGACGGGGGCGGTTGGGGCGGTGCGCCTGGAGCATTGGTCGGCGGCGGAGGATTGGCTTGGGCCAGGACGGGCGCGCTCGCCAAGCCGAGCAGAATAAGGGTGAGAGCGGCGGTCCGCGTCACGGCGCGCATCGAATGCTCCATGAATCGAGGTCAGATGACGGCGTTACGCATGAAGTTACCTGGGCTTTGCGGCCAAAGCGCAACCGAATCGCCCCATGACCGGCAAGACTATGGCTGCACGGCGGCGTTAACGAAGTGTCTATGCCCGCGGCAGCGCAGGCGGTTCGGATCGCGCTGATGGCGGTGACAACGCGCTGAGGCTGTCTCAGACGCCTAGCCGCGCGGCTGCCGAGGGGTCGCCCCACGCGATGAACGCCGGGAGGCGGAAGTTCTCGAGCATGTGTCCGTAACTCAGCGGCGCGCGCTGCGGCGTAGCGATGGCGCCGCCGGCGGCCGCGAGCACGGCGTGGCCGGCGGCCACGTCCCACTCGCAGGTCGGCGAGAGGCGCGGATAAACATCGGCGCTGCCCTCGGCGAGGTAACAGAATTTGACTGCCGATCCGCACACGCGCCGATCGGTGATCGGCAGCCGGGCGAGAAACGCCTGCGTCTGCGGGTCGAGATGCGAGCGGCTGATCGCCGCGACGAGCCCGGAGGGCGCAGAACGCCGGGTGCGGATGGCGCTGCGCGCTTGCGCGGCGCTCGCGGGGGCACCGGGGGAGAGCCGCAGCCGTTCGGCGCCGCTGCCCACGATCCCGCGCCAAAGAAGCCCCTGCGCCGGGGCGGCAACGATGCCGAGCCGGGGACGCCCGTCGCTGACGATCGCAACATTGATCGTGAATTCATCCCGCCCGGCGATGAGCTCGCGCGTGCCGTCGAGCGGGTCGACTAGAATAAAAGTATCGGGAATGCGGTCGGGTAACGTATGGCCCACCGCCTCCTCCGACACGACGCACAGGTCGGGCAGGACTCGCGCGAGCCCCTCCAGGATCACGGCTTCGGCGGCATGATCGGCGGCGGTGACCGGACTGAGATCCGGCTTGGCGCGGGTCTCAAGCGGCCCCGCACGTGCGGCAAGAATGGCGGCCGCCGCGGCCGAAACGATGCTGGTGAGCTCGTCGAGGAGCCGACCATCGGCAGCGGTAATGTCCTGCGGTCGCATGGCCGGCGGTCCCGCTGATCAGTTCAAGCCTTGGCAGGTCGAGCGGCCGCGGTGTATCACACCGGCCCGCCGACGCCATGGTCTTGAGTCGCGCCCAGCGCTCACGGCTCCGCCGATCCCGCCACCGGAGACGTTCTCCATGTCCGCAGCCATCTCCCTCGACGCGCTCGATCTCGCTGCCCTCCTGTGCTCGCGCGTTTGCCACGACTTGATCAGCCCGACCGGCGCGATCGTCAACGGACTCGAGGTGCTCGAGGAAGAAGACAGCGACGAAGAGACCAAGACTTTCGCCCTCGACCTGATCAAGCGGAGCGCAAAGACCGCTTCCGCGCGCCTGCAATTCTGCCGGCTTGCCTTCGGCGCTGCCGGAGCGGCCACCGCGAAAGTCGATCTCGGCGACGCGCAAGCCATGGCGCAGGGTCTGCTCGAGGATGACAAGACCAAGCTCGTCTGGAAGCTGCCGCGCGAACTGTTGCCGAAGAACCGGGCCAAGCTCTTGCTCAACCTGTTGATCATCGCCAACCAGGCCATCCCGCGCGGGGGCACGCTCACGGTCGAGGCGGTCGGGGAAGGAGAGAAGATGGGCTTCCGCATCGCCGCGTCCGGTCCCAATGCCCGCGTCCCCCATGGCGTGCAGACCCTGCTGCAGGGCAGCTCGGAAAACGGGTCCGTCGACGCCCACGCGATCCAGCCGTTCTATGCCGGCCTGCTCGCGCGCGCCTGCGGACTCGAGGTCAGCCTGAAGGCGGAGGGGGACGTCATCGTCATCGCCACCGGCTGACACGTTTTCATTTTTGCTCAATGCACGTGGGCAGCCCTGGGGTCCCGGCTCAATCCCAGGCGGGGGCGCGGCCTGCTGGATCGGCAATCCTGCCGTCCGGCCGCTTGAGCTCTGCAATCCGCTTCATCTCGTCATCGGTCAGTGCAAAATCGAAGACCTCGAGGTTCTCGGCCATGCGCGCGGCGTTGGACGAGCGCGGGATCGGAATAATGTTGCCCTGCTGGATGAGCCAGCGCAGCGCGATCTGCGCGAGCGGGCGCCCCTTGCGCGCGGCGATGTCGGCGAGCACCGGGTCGCGCAACAGGCGTCCGCGGCCCAGCGGGCAGTAAGCGGTGAAGATCAGACCGCGCTTGCGGCAGGCTTCGGTGAGCTTCGTCTGGTCGAGATGGGCGTGATACTCGGCCTGCAGGTTGACCAGCGGCTCGGGGCAGAGGCGGATGGCTTCATCGAGCATGGCGATGTTGAAATTGGCAACGCCGATATGGCGCGCGAGGCCCTGCCGCTTGGCTTTGGCAAGCGCGGGAATGGGCTCGCGTAGCGGAATGTCCGGGTTGGGCCAATGCACGAGCAGAAGGTCGACGAAATCGACGCCGAGATTTTTCAAGCTCTGCTCGACCGAACGCGCGAAATCGTCGGCGCGCAGATACTCGTGCGAGACTTTGGTGGTCAGAAAAATGTCGCGGCGTGGCACGCCGGAGGCGCGCATGCCTTCGCCGACGCCGCGCTCGGTGCCGTATTTCCAGGCCGTGTCGATGTGGCGATACCCGACCTTGAGCGCGGTGGCAACGATTTCGCCGCAATCGCCCAAGGAGGAGGTGCCGAAGCCGATGGCGGGGATCTCGGCGCCGTGCGCGGAGAGGGTGGGGATGGGGGGTGGAGCCATGGACGTGAGCGCGAGGTGGGAGCGCACTCTACGATCCGCCTTTCAACGGTCAATCGGCCTCGTGCGCCTGACCCGCCACGTCAACAACAAGAACCCCGCCTTCGCAGGCGGGGTTTGCCCGGTCTAGGAGAGCCGATGGCCTTCGGAAAATCCATCAAGCAGGGATGCGCGCCTCGTCGTCGGTGGGCTCGCGCAGCACGTAGCCGCGGCCCCACACCGTCTCGATGTAGTTCTTGCCGCTCGAGGCGTTGGCGAGCTTCTTGCGCAGCTTGCAGATGAAGACGTCGATGATCTTGAGCTCCGGCTCGTCCATGCCGCCATAGAGGTGGTTGAGGAACATTTCCTTGGTCAGCGTCGTGCCTTTGCGCAGGCTCAGGAGTTCCAGCATCTGGTACTCCTTGCCGGTGAGATGCACGCGCGCGCCGTTCACTTCCACGGTCTTGGTATCGAGATTGACCACGAGATCGCCGGTCTGGATCACCGACTGGGCGTGGCCCTTGGAGCGGCGCACGATGGCGTGGATGCGCGCCACCAACTCGTCCTTGTGGAACGGCTTGGTCATGTAGTCGTCGGCGCCGAAGCCGAGGCCGCGCACTTTGTCCTCGATGCCGGCAAGCCCGGTGAGGATGAGAATGGGCGTCTTCACCTTGGAGACGCGCAGGGTGCGCAACACCTCGAAGCCGGACATGTCCGGCAGGTTCAGGTCGAGCAGGATGATGTCGTAGTCGTAGAGCTTGCCGAGATCGACGCCTTCTTCGCCCAGATCAGTGGTGTAGACGTTGAAGCTCTCGGATTTCAGCATCAGCTCAATCGATTGAGCAGTGGCGCTGTCGTCCTCAATCAGCAATACGCGCATGCCAGTCCCCTTCCTCGCCGCGTCGGGCTCAGGTCGGCACGCCGCAGCGGCGGCCCTCGAAAACGCTTTGGGACAAACCGAGTCGGAACATTAACGACGCGCAGTTAACAAAACCTCGTTCCGACGTGCGCGTGCCTTCCGCGGGAAGGCTCGGGCGAATCGCCCTAAGATACTGCACGGGAGCGGTTTTCTTTCCAAGCGTCATCTCATGTCTGACTTTAAGAGTCGGCTTTAATCGATCCGGAGAGTCGTTGCCCCTCAGCCCCGGCGGGACGACGGGCCCGTGACGTCCCACAACGGTGACCTAATGATTAACGACGCGGGTAAACACGAAGTTAAGAATTTCGCGCGTGCGGTGAGCGCGCGGCGGTCGCCCGCGTTTTTGCGTGGCAAGCGGGTGACACTCGCCGAACAGCTCGCGCATGGGTTTGGCGAGGTAAGGAAGCAGCAATGAGTCTTGGGCAAGGATATCAACACTTTGCGCAGTCCTCTGCGTGCGGCGGAAGCCGTTCCGCCCCCGCACGGAGGCTTGCGCCGGGGGGCGGCCGCGCTTGTTCGCTGCGGTAACGCCGGGGCTTCGGGGGAGCACGAGTCGATGAAGTCACGCGAGACACTCATTCGCCTGAAGAGATTTCAGGTCGACGAGCGGCGTCGCCGGGTCGCCCAGATCGAGAGCATGATCAGCGAATTCGAGCGCATCAGCAGCGATCTCGAGCGCGACATCAAGGTCGAGCAGGATCGGTCCGGCATTCATGATCCGGGCCATTTCGCCTATCCGACCTATGCCAAGGCGGCGATCCAGCGGCGCGACAACCTCAAGCGCTCGGCGCTCGATCTGAAGGTCCAGCTCGAAGATGCCAAAGCGGCCCTGGGCGAGGCCTTCGAGGAGATGAAGAAGGTCGAGTTGCTCGATGAGCGCAACCAGATGCGCGAGCGGGCCGAGGACGATGTCGGCGCGCCGACGGAGCCCGACATCATTGCCATGATGGGCAATACGGCGCGGGCGTAGCGCAATCAGCCCCAGCGACGGGTGTCGCACCGGCCGGCCAGGATCGAGCCCGCCGCAATGCGATTCGCCGTGTCGCCGGCGTTGAAATTCCCATCTCGACGGAGGGAGGCCTCGGCAGCCATAATCGGCGCTTGCGGCGGCTTGGCTGCTGACCGCGGCCGCTCCAGGCCCCGGCTTGAATGGTTTTCCGCGGCGGCGGTCGTCGGCGCTGCGCGGTCCCCGACCAGGAGGAACATCTTTGCCATGTCGACGCCTGGCGAAATCACATGGCTGCTTGCAGCGGTCGCCAAAGGCGACGCGGTTGCCTTCGAGAGGCTCTATGGGGCGACCTGCGCCAAGCTTTATGGCGTGGTACTGCGCATCCTGCGCCGCCACGACCTCGCCGCCGACGTCATGGAGCAAGCCTATCTGCAGATCTGGCGCGACGCCGGCGAGTATGATGCTACCCGGGCGAGCCCCCTCGCCTGGATGGTGGCGACCGCCCGGCGCTTGGCGATCGACGCCGCGCGCGGGCCGCAGCCTCCCGCTGCCGATAGAGAGGCGGAAATCACGGAGGGCGACGGGCCTGGCAGCGTGCCGCGGCATGAGTTGACCGATGGCCTCAAGCAGCTGCTCACCTGCATCGGACGGCTTGAGCCGGACCGGCAGCGCATGTTGCTGCTCGCCTATTACGGCGCCTTCGGTCGCGAGCAGCTTTCGGCCAAGCTCGATATGCCCATCGATCTGCTCAGGGCCTCGCTGCGGCGAAGCCTCCTCGAGATCGAGCAGTGCCTGAAGTCATGAGCGAACTCGATTACATGGATGCGCTGGCTGCCGAATACGTGCTCGGCACACTTGACGCCGAGGAGCGGGCACGGGCGCGCACCTTGCTCGAGGCGGACGAAACGTTTGCCGCGAAAGTGGAGCTGTGGGAGCGCCGCTTCGGCGACCTGTACCTGATGGTCGAGCCGGTCGAGCCGGACTCCGACGTTTGGGCGCGCATCAAGGCTAAAATGCCGGAGGTCAAGCAGGGGGTCCGCACGACCGAACTGCCGATGCCTCCCGCGCCGCTGCCGACAACGGCTGAACCGCCAAGCCTCGATGCGATCGAGGCGGTGATATCGGAAACGGCGACGACCCTGACGTCGGAGGCGACCTCGACAGTAGCGACGCCGCAGAGCGAGGCACCAACACCCGAAGTGACCACCGTTTCCGAAGCGAGCCCCGGTCCGGAGGCAACGCTCGCGCCTCCTTCGGAGCTGACGCCTGAGCCGATTTCGGAAGCGCCGCCGGTGCCGGACGCGACCAGAACGTCCGCAGTCGAGGCGATGCCGACTCCGCCTGTCGCGGTGGCGCCCGCTGTCGCTGCTCCGCAGCCGGTGGACGAGACGCAGGCGCAAGCAGTCGAGCCGGCGCTGCTGAGGGTTCACCGCCAGCTTGGGCGCTGGCGGGCATTCGCGATCGTGATGACGCTCGTCGTTGTGGCCGTGGCCGCGCTGCTGGCGGCGTGGAGATTTGCGCCTGATCGCGTGCCGCCGATGCTGCAGCCGCTCGAGCTGATGCGCCAAGCCGGCGTTCCGCTTCCCGCAGCGCCCGCGCCGCGTCGGCCGGCACCTCCGGAATCCCGCTTCGACGAGTGATCGCCCGGCTTGCCCACCCACCGGCGTTTGCCGAGCGATGCCGCTCTTGCATGCGAGCGAGGAAGTCTCCGTCGGCCGGAGCTCCGGCCCAAAAGAAAGGCGCGCCCGAAGGGCGCGCAAGTACGGGGGTTGAGAGATAAAACTGTCAGCGGATGGTGCGCGGCTCGCTCGCCGCCGCGGTGAGCGGCTTGCCCGGCTTGATCACGGTGGCCTCAAGCCGTCCTTCGGCGGATGGATCGGTGATCCGAGCGGCAAGACCAATGCCCGCCACCATCATCGCGCAGACGAGCGCCACCGCCACCACCTTCACGTGGGTCACGCGGTCAGCGCTCAGCAGCGAGAAATTGTGCATGACGCCCCTCCCCAAGATCGCCCAGTCTTTGGTCGCGGCGGGGCGATGGAAGGTTCAAGCCGTTTGCAAAAATTGCCGGACTCTCGGCTCATTGTCGGGGGTGCTTCGGCCTTGGAGATGAGGTATTTCAATCACTTAAGGGCAGCCCGCTGCCGGGGGTGCCCCCGATGTCATGCTCGCCCCAAGGCCGCGCCGATTTCGTCTCAAGCCTCGTATTTGAAGGACAGCGACACACGGGTGCGAAACGCGGCGACTTTGCCCTCTTCGACCTTCATGTCCATCTGCGTGACTTCGGCCACGCGGAGGTCCCGCAACGTGCCGGCTGCCGTTTCCACCGCCGTGCGGCCCGCTTCCTCCCACGACTTCTCGCTAACCCCGACGACTTCGACGATCTTGTAGACGGTGTCGGCTTGCTTCTTCGCCATGACGTCCTCCCATACTCGATGCGCGCTCTTGATCGGGCGCCGAGCGATGTTAACAGCATCGTAGGGCCGCACCCATCCCGCGTCATGCCGCCGGCGAGCGTCATGGCGACACGGGCTACACCAGCTTTCAGTTTGCTCGAATCTGCACAACTGCTGGCGGAAGCCATCCGCTCATTCAAAGAACGTTGCGCGCGCGGCATCGAGCCGAACGTCAAGCGCATCAAGCAGCACCTCGACAACTCGCTCATGCTGGTGACCGCGCTCAACCCGTGCATGGGCTATGAAAAAGGCCGCGCAGATTTCGCTGCCGGCCTATCGCAAGGATCTCAGCATCAGGGATGCCGCGCTCAAGCTCGGCTATCTCACATCCGAGCAGTTCAACACGTGGGTGCGGCCCGAGGATATGACGCACCCGCTGACGAAATAACGCAGCGCCCACGCGGTGTGGGCGCTGCGAAGGTTTGGATGTCGCTATCGTCCGGTTAGGAGCGTCTTCCCTTCCTCCTCCCGCCATCGAAGACGGCGCGGCAGGCGGGGCTCAGGTAGCGGCGATAGTGGATCATGCACGCCCTGACCCGGCCGATGTCGGGAACGTATTGCTGGCATAGCCGCATCGCATCGGGTTCGCAGGCCGCGCGTTGCTCCGGGCTCCACTGCTGCGCGACCGCGGGCGACGACGCGAATGTGAGCGCGAGGCCCAAAAGCGCGGTGGGGAGCGCGGCGGCCATGATCGGCCTAAGCTTCGGTTGGGCGCTACGAATGTCCATTATCGACCCTCCATGTGATTCTGTGCGCCGGTATCTACTGTCAATTCAATGATCGTGGCAAGCGCCGCTACGCCTGCGGCGGTGATCCCCCGGAATCGTCACGAGCGCGACGTGGGTGACCGCGTCTTCAATAGCGATGGCTGATGGGCAACTCTTCCGCCGGGAATAGCGTGATCACGCGGCAGCCCTTGTCCGTCACCACGACCTCCTCTTCGATGCGGGCGGCGGAATAGCCATCGGTCGCCGGGCAATAGGTCTCCAGCGCAAACACCATGCCTTCCTTGATCTCGGTCGGATGATCGAGCGAGACCACGCGCGAGATGATCGGCCGCTCGTGCAGCGCGAGCCCGAGGCCATGCCCGAATTGCAAGCCGAACGCCGACATCTCGTCGGGGAAGCCGAACTCCTGCGCCTTGGGCCATACCTTGCAGATCTGGTCGGTGGTCACGCCCGGCTTGATCAGAGCGATCGCGCTGTCGAGCCAGTCGCGCGCCTTCTTGTAGGCGTCGTGCTGCACCGGCGTCGCCCGCCCGACATTGAAGGTGCGGTAATAACAAGTGCGATAGCCCATGAACGCCTGCAGAATGTCGAAGAACGCCTGGTCACCCGGGCGCAGCATGCGGTCGGTGAAATTGTGCGGGTGCGGATTGCAGCGCTCGCCCGAGATCGCGTTGATCGCCTCCACGTCGTCCGAGCCGTGGCGGTAGAGGAATTCGTTGACCTTGGCGACGATGTCGTTCTCGCGCACGCCAGGCTTGAGCTCTTCATTGATGAGATGATAGGCGCCGTCGACCATGGCGGCGGCACGGTTGAGCAGCGCGATCTCGTCGATGTTCTTGAGCTCGCGCGCCTCGAGCATCACCTGCTGCCCGTCCTTGATCTTGAGTCCCGCCTTCTCCAGCTCGAACAGCATCGGCGGCTCGATGATATCGACGCCGACCGGCATCTTGTTCACGCCGGCTTCTTTGAGAAGCGACGCGATCTCCTTGGCGTGGCGCTCCATGAGGCCGAATGCCGGATTGACGGTGCCGCGCAGGCCGATGAGGCCGGCCTTGCAGTTCTCGGGCTTGAGCCACGGCGTGTAGAGCTTGTGGTGCACGGCAGCCGAACCGAAGTCCCATAGGATGGGCTCCTGGTCGCGGGCGAGCAGCGCCCACCGGCACAGCTTGTCGCGTTCCCACTCGCCGATCTTGGTCGAGGTCACGTAGCGGATGTTGTTGACGTCGAAGACCAGCAGCGCGCCGAGGTCGGATTTCTCCAGCGCCTGCTTGACGCGGCTCAGCCGATAACGGTGCAGCCGGCGGTAATCGACGCGTTCCTCGAAATCGACCCCCATCGTGCCGAGCGCGGGCAGGGCGCGAGCCCAGTTGTAACGCGGGTTGATGTCGTCGGCGCTGATCTTGCGGACCGTCTCGTCCATGGGAGCCTCCTGCACGCTTTATATGTTCGCGGCAATGCACCGCGCCGTCCTGACGCGATTATAGCAAGCTTTTCGTTGCGGCACTCACCGGCGGCTTGCATAATTCGCCCGAAAAGAAGCCGTTCGTCGCCGACGTAGACGTTGAGGAAATGCCCCATGCTCGATGCTGCCGCCAAGCTTACGGCGTCGGTGGATACGCGCGTTGCGGCTGAGACGATTCCGCGTAGCTACAACTTCGCCGCCGATATCATCGAGCGCAACCTCAAGGCCGGGCGGGCCAACAAGACGGCTTTCATCGACCCGCGCGGAACGTGGAGCTACGGCCAACTCGCGGATCGGGTCGACCGCTTCGGCCATGTGTTGCGCTCGCTCGGAATCCGCCGCGAGGAGCGCATCCTGCTCGCGCTACTCGACACGATCGACTGGCCCACGGCCTTCCTCGGCGCCATCAAGGCGGGCGTGGTGCCTATTTCGGTCAATACGTTGATGACCGAGGGGGATTACCGCTTCATGCTCGCGGACAGCCGCGCCAAAGTCCTCGTCGTGTCCGAGGCGCTGTTGCCGAAATTCGCAAACCTGATCGGATCGAGCGCGGATCTGCTGCACGTCATCGTCGCCGGCGAAAATGCGAGCGGGCATCGACGTTTCGAGGACCTGCTCGCAAGCGCGCAGGCGGAGCCCTATACCGCGCCGACGACACGCGACGACATGTGCTTTTGGCTCTACACCTCGGGCTCGACCGGCAGGCCCAAGGGTGCGGTACACGTGCATGCCAATTTGCGCCTCACCGCCGATCTTTACGGCATCGGCGTGCTGGGCCTCGAGGAACGTGATGTCTGCTACTCGGTCGCCAAGTTGTTTTTCGCCTATGGGCTCGGCAACGCGTTGACCTTTCCGATGGCGGTCGGCGCGACCACCATTCTCTCGCCGGACCGTCCCACGCCGGACGGCGTGGCTGCCATCCTGCGCCGGCATCCGGTGACGGTGTTCTATGCGGTGCCGACCTTCTACGCCGCCTTCCTCGCCAGTTCCGCGGCGCCAACGCGCGCGGAGTTGAAGCTGCGCTGCTGCGTGTCGGCGGGCGAGGCCTTGCCGCCCGACGTCGGCCGGCGTTGGAAGGAGCGCTATGGCGTCGACGTGCTGGACGGCATCGGCTCGACCGAGATGTTGCACATCTTCCTGTCGAACTATCCGGGCGAGGTGAAATACGGCACCACCGGAAGACCGGTGGCGGGCTACGACATCCGCCTGCTCGATGACGACGGCAACGTGATCACGCGCAAAGGCGAAATGGGCGAGCTGCAGGTGCGCGGCCCCACCAGCGCGCTGATGTATTGGAACGATCGCGAGAGATCGCGCGATACATTCCTCGGCGAATGGACGCGCTCCGGCGACAAATATGTGCAGGACGAGGACGGCTATTACGTCTACTGCGGACGGCGCGACGACATGCTCAAGGTCGGCGGCATCTATGTTTCGCCGTTCGAGGTCGAAGGTGCGCTCTGCACCCATCCCGATGTGCTCGAAGCCGCGGTGGTCGCCTGGCCGGACGAGGACGAGCTGATCAAGCCCAAGGCCTTCGTCGTGCTCAAGTCGCCGGATAAGACCTGCGAGGAGTTGGCGCGGGCACTGCAGGAGCACGTCAAGACGGCGCTGGCGCCCTACAAATATCCGCGCTGGATCGAATTTCGCACGGAGCTGCCGAAGACGGCGACGGGCAAGATCCAGCGCTTCAAGCTACGCGCGGAGCGCATTGTCACAAGGTAATCGGCGGCGGCGCACTGCGCTGACGGGGCGGCCGCGCGCTTTTCAGGACGACTGTCGCAACGGTTCGGGGCGGATTGACGCCGTCGCTCGACATGCACTATAGTGCATGAACTATAATTCCTGCTGCAGGGCGTCCGCTGTGCCTGCAACCAAAGCGAAGGTGACCGAGAAGCGTGCGGCGGCGGCGCCGCAACGCGATGACCACCGCGCGTTCGTCGCTGCCGTCGGGCGGCTGGTGCGGCTCTCGCGCGCCAAGCGCGGCATGACGCGCCGCCAACTCGCGCAGGCGTCCGGCGCGTCCGAGCGCTATCTCGCGCAGATCGAAGGCGGGCAAGGCAATCCGTCGGTGATCATCCTCGCCTCCATTGCGCGCGCGCTCGATGTGCCGATCATCGAATTGCTCCCGCGCAGCAACGGCCGCACCGCCGCGATGGCCCACATTCTCGATGTTCTCGGGCGGGTACCGGTTGCGGAACTTCCCGCGCTCACCGAGCTGATCGAACGCCGCGCGGGCCAGGATGCGGCGGTCGATCGGGGCCGGCGCATCGCGCTCATCGGCCTGCGCGGCGCCGGTAAATCGACCTTGGGCCGCCGTCTCGCCGGTGCGCTCGGCTGTCCTTTCATCGAGCTCGACCGCTTGGTCGAGGAGGACTACGGCGCGCCCATTCCCGATCTCATCGAGATGGGAGGGCTCGCCACCTTCCGCCGCCATGAGCGCGCCTGCCTCGAGCGCGTCATCGAGAAGCACGAGGCGGCCGTAATCGCCACCGCCGGCGGCATCGTCGCGAATGCTGAAACCTTTTCGCTGCTCCTGCGCCGCACCCACGCCGTGTGGATCAAGGCGCGCCCCGATGAGCATATGCGGCGCGTGATGGCGCAGGGCGATTTCCGTCCCATGGCGCAGAACCGGGAAGCCATGGCCGATCTCGTGGCCATTCTCGATGCGCGGCGCGCCGACTATGCGCGCGCGCAGGCCGAGCTCGACACCTCCGGCGACACGGTGGAGCAGAGCTTGGCGAAACTCACAGGCGTCGTTGCGAGTTGCACGGGCAGAGGAGCGCAATGACTCTCGCCGACCAGGGATTTGTCGAGCTCGGCCAGATGCGGCTCGAATACCGCATGGTCGGCCCGCGCCCAGATTCGGCGCCGACCCTCGTGTTGCTGCACGAGGGGCTCGGATGCGTCGCCGGCTGGGGCGGCTTCCCGCAGGAACTCGCCGCAGCGACCGGCACCGGCGTTTTCGTCTATTCGCGCGCCGGCTATGGCCATTCATCGCCGGGAAAATTGCCGCGCTCGGTTTCCTTCATGCACGAGGAGGCGCGGGACGTGCTTCCTCGCGTGCTCGACGCAATCGGCTTCCGCCGCGGACTTCTCATCGGACACAGCGACGGCGCGTCGATCGCGGCGATCTACGCCGGCAGCATCCAGGACCACCGCGTACGCGGGCTCGTGCTGATGGCGCCGCACTTCTTCACCGAAGAGATGGGCCTCGCCGAGATCGCGCGCACCAAGGCGGCGTTCGAGACGGGCCCTCTGCGCGCCAAGCTCGCGCGCTGGCACGCCGATCCTGACAACGCATTTCACAGCTGGTGCGGCCCCTGGCTCGATCCCGAATTTCGCAAATGGGATCTCAGCGACGAGCTCGCGCATATCCGCGTCCCGATCCTGATCGTGCAGGGCGAGGACGACCAATACGGCACGCTGCGACAGATCGAGGTGGCGCAGCAGGAATGCTATTGCCCGGTCGACGTCGCGCTGTTGCCGAACACGCGGCATGCCCCGCCCCGCGAATCGCCGGAAGCGACGCTGCGTGCGACGTCGGAATTCGTCAATCGGCTGCTGCGCGAGCATCACGAAGGCGACATGAGCGCCCGGGATCGCGCGCGGGCGATTTCGGCCGAGAGAGGCAGCCGCAATCGCCGACGTGAGACTTCGGCCCGCTGAACCAAGTTGCGAGGACATCCATGGCCGACGCGGAACGCAAATTGAACAACGGCAAGAGCCGGATCGATTTCCAGACCGACCCATCGAAGTACCGCCATTGGAAGCTCAGTGTCGACGGCGAAGTCGCCACCTTGCTGATGGATGTCGATGAGAAAGGCACGCTATTCGAGGGTTACGAGCTCAAGCTCAATTCCTACGACCTCGGGGTCGATATCGAGTTGGCGGATGCCATCGAGCGTCTGCGGTTCGAGCACCCGCAAGTGAAGGTCATCCTGCTGCGCTCGGGAAAGCCGCGGGTCTTCTGCGCCGGCGCCAACATTCGCATGCTCGCCGGCGCCACCCACGCCCACAAGGTCAACTTCTGCAAGTTCACCAACGAGACGCGCAACGGCATCGAGGACGCGAGCGAAACCTCGGGGCTTTCCACCATATGCGTGATCAACGGCACCGCCGCCGGCGGCGGTTACGAGCTGGCGCTCGCGGCCGACCACATCATGCTGATCGACGATGGCTCCTCGGCGGTCTCGCTGCCGGAACTGCCGCTGCTGGCCGTGCTGCCCGGCACCGGCGGGCTCACCCGCGTCACCGACAAACGCAAGGTGCGTCGCGACCGCGCCGACGTGTTCTGCACCACCGAGGAGGGCATCAAGGGCAAGCGCGCCGTGGATTGGCGGCTCGTCGATGAGGTGGTGCCGGCCTCCAAGCTCGAAGAGGCAGTGACCAAGCGCGCACGGGAGTTCGCGGCGAAGTCGCGACGGCCGGGCACCAGCAAGGGCATCGTGCTTACGCCGCTCAAGCGCGAGCGCTCCGCGGACGCGGTCGAGTACAGCACGCTATCCGTCGAGTTCGAGCGGACTGCGCGGCGCGCGACCATCACATTGCGCGGGCCGGACGCGCCGCCGCCGGCTTCCGCCGAGGCCATGGTCGAGTCGGGGGCGCAGTTTTGGCCGCTACGGCTCGCGCGCGAGCTCGACGATGCTATCCTCGATATCCGCGCCAACGAGTTCGACATCGCTGCGATCGTGTTCAAATCCTCGGGCGATCCGGCGCAGGTGCTCGCCTACGACCGGTTCCTCGAGGCCAACAAGGATCATTGGCTCGCGCGCGAAATCAGAGGCTTTTGGAAGCGCACGCTCAAGCGCATCGATCTCACCTCGCGCTCTCTCGTCACGCTGGTCGAGCCGGGTTCGTGTTTTGCTGGCACGCTGGCCGAGCTCGTCTTCGCCAGCGACCGCTCCTATATGCTCATCGGGCAGCGCGACGGCGACAACAAGCCGCCCGCGACGCTTGCGCTGGCCGAGGTCAATTTCGGCGCTTACCCGATGTCGAACGGGATTTCCCGACTGGCGAGCCGTTTCCTTGCCGAGCCTGCCGCGCTCGAGGGCGCCAAACGCGTAGTGGGCGAGATGCTCGATGCGCAAGCGGCGGAGAAGCTCGGTCTCGTTACCTTCGCGCTCGACGACATCGATTGGGAAGACGAAATTCGCGTGTTCCTCGAGGAACGCGCGAGCTTTTCTCCCGACGGCCTGACCGGCCTCGAGGCGAATTTGCGCTTCGGCGGCCCGGAGACAATGGAATCGAAAATCTTCGCCCGGCTCACCGCCTGGCAGAACTGGATCTTCCAGCGACCCAACGCCGTCGGCGAGGACGGCGCACTCAAGCGCTACGGCACCGGCCAGAAGCCGGCATTCGATACGCGGAGAGTTTGAGGAGGCAGTAATGAGCGACATCGTCAACGTCGATTACTCGACCCAGATCCCGAACAACGTCAATCTCACCGAGGACCGACAGGTGTTGCGCGCGCTCGAGCGCTGGCATCCCGGCTACATCGACTGGTGGATGACCATGGGACCGGCCGGTTTTCAGGAGGCGCTCGTCTATCTGCGCACCGCGGTCTCAGTCGATCCCAAGGGCTGGGCCAAGTTCGATTACATCAAGATGCCGCAGTACCGCTGGGGCATCCTGCTGGCGCCGCAGGAGGAGAGCCGCAAGATTCCCTTCGGCCGGCATTACGGCGAGCCCGCCTGGCAGGAGGTGCCGGGCGAATATCGCGCCATGCTTCGGCGGCTTGTCGTCATTCAGGGCGACACCGAGCCCGCCTCCGTCGAGCAGCAGCGCCATCTCGGCAAGACCGCACCCTCGCTCTACGACATGCGCAACGTCTTTCAGGTCAATGTCGAGGAGGGGCGGCATCTGTGGGCCATGGTGTACATCCTGCAGAAATATTTCGGTCGCGATGGTCGCGAGGAGGCCGAGCAGCTGCTGCAGCGCCGCTCTGGCGACGCCGACAAGCCGCGCATGCTCGGCGCCTTCAACGAAGCGACGCCGGACTGGCTCTCGTTCCACATGTTCACCTTCTTCACCGACCGTGACGGCAAGATGCAGCTCGAAAGCCTGGCGCAATCCGGCTTCGATCCGCTCTCGCGCACCTGTCGCTTCATGCTGACGGAAGAAGCGCACCACATGTTCGTGGGCGAGACCGGGATCGGGCGCACCATCCAGCGCACTTGCGAAGCGATCAAGACGGCGGGCATCGAAGACCCATCCGAGATCAACAAGGTCCGCGATCTCGGCGTCATCGATCTGCCGACCATTCAGAAGAAGCTCAACCTGCACTATTCGTTGTCGCTCGACCTGTTTGGCTCGGAGGTCTCCACCAACGCGGCGAACGTGTTCAATGCGAGCCTCAAGGGCCGCTTCCAGGAGACCAAGATCGAGGACGACCACAGGCTCGAAAGCTCGACCTATCCCGTGCTCAAGCTCGTCGACGGCGAGATCAAGCGCGTGGACGAACCCGCGCTCACCGCCATCAACATGCGGCTACGCGACGACTACACCGCCGACTGCCAGCGCGGCCTCGACCGCTGGAACAAGATCATCGAGCGGGTCGGCGTGAACTTCCGATTTGAGCTGCCGCATGTGGCGTTCCACCGGCAGATCGGCGAGTTCAGGGACATCAAGGCGTCGCCGAGCGGAGAGCTGGTCGATGACGCGGCGTGGAACGGGCAAAAGGACAAGTGGCTGCCGTCCAAGGATGACGGCGACTTCATCCAAAGCCTGATGCGCCAGGTCATTGAGCCCGGCAAATTCGCGAGCTGGATCGCGCCGCCGCGCGTCGGCATCGACAACAAGCCCGGCGATTTCGAATACGTGAAGCTCGCGGCTTGAGATAGGCGACCCGATTGAGCCGCCTGGAATAGAGTAAGCCGCGCCGATCGTACGACGCGGAGGTCGGGCTCATTCCGCCGCTTCGCCGCGCAGAATGCCGTCCCACCACGGGCAGACGCCGGGCGCGAGCTTGTAATTGCCCTCGATCACGTTGACCGGCTTGCGCAGACCGCTGTCGGCGGCCGCGACGCGGATCGCGCGCGCCTCGGCGCGCTTTTCCGGCGTCATCCACAGACGGTCATGGCCCCACATGCTCGGGCCCCAAGTGACCTCTTGCGGTTGCCAACCCTCGATGTCGATCACGCGTCCGCCCCAGCCGTACTCCACCATGAACCCCGACGGGGAGTTCGAGTAGAACGACGTCACCTCGTCGTTGATATGCCGGCCCAGCGTGACGCCGATGCGGCCTTCCTCGCCCAGCGCCAGATCGTAGCATTGGCCGACGTCGTCGAGGCTGTAGAGCTCCACCATCAAGTGATGAGTGGCGCTGCGGCCGGTCTCGATGAAGGCGATCGAGTGGTGGCGCGGATTTGCATGGAAGAAATAGGCGTTGAACGGCCGCGTCATATAGTCGGACAGCCGGAAGCCGAGCACGTCGCGATAGAACGGCACCGCGTCGTTGATGTCCTTGACGTGCAGCACGGCGTGACCCATGCCGAGCGGTCCGGTGCGGAAGCCGGAGATCGAGCGGCCGGGCTTGAACGGCTCGCTCGTGACCTCGGCGCCGTGGAAAATTTCGAGCCGGTTGCCCAGCGGGTCGGCGAGCACGAGCAGATCCTTGACGCGGCGTTCGTCCGCAAGCGCGCGCGAGCCGCGGGCCACTGCGATTCCGGCCTTTTCTAGTCTCGCTGCAAAGCCATCGAGCGCGGTGGCGTCGGCCACCTCCCAGCCGAAGAACGCGACGCCTTCGCCGCCGTCTTCGTCGACGACCACGCGCTGCTTGCGGTCATCCATGCGCAGCGCGAGGCTCTTGCCGCTCCGGTCGACCAGCTGCATCCCTAAAAAACGGGTGCCGAAGTTCGTCCAATCCTCGAGCGATTTGGCGCGAATGCCGACATAGCCGAGACCTTGAATGTCCATGGACGGCCTCCGTCAGAATTCAATCCTGCAACGGAATATGGGCTTCCTTGACGATCTTGGCAAATTTCGCGAGGTCGGCCTTGAAGCGCTGCTCGAACTCGGCGGGCGTGCTGCCGACGGCCTCGTTGCCGGTGAGACGCAGACGCTCGAGCACGTCGGGCGCGGCCAAGGCCGCATTGGCGCGTTGCTGGATGATGTTGACGATGTCGGGCGGCGTGTGGGCCGGCACGAACCAGCCTTGCCAGCTCGAGGATTCGAAACCGGCAAGCCCGCTCTCGGCGACCGTGGGCACGTCGGGCAGTGCCGGCGAGCGCTTGGCGCCGGCGACTGCCAGCGCGCGCAGCGTCCCGGCCGCGACATGCGGCAGGGCGGTCGCCATCGGCGCAATCGCCACCTGGATCTCGCTGGTGATGAGAGCGGGGAAAATTCCCGCGTCGCCTTTATACGGAATCGGCTGCATCTCGATGCCGGCGGCGGTCTTGAACATCTCCATAGTCAGATGCAGCGGATTGCCAACGCCGGTCATGCCGTAGTTGAGAGCGCCGGGCTTGGCCTTCGCCAGCGCGATCAGCTCCGCCACCGAGCTTGCTGATAGCTTCGGGCTTGCCACCAGCACGAGCTGAGAGGCGACGAGTTGCGTCACGGGGACAAAGTCGCGCACCACGTCGAAGGGCAGCGAGCGATAAATGGATGGGCTGATCGCCTGGCCATTGGTGTTCTGCAGGATGGTGTAACCGTCGGGCGGCGACTTCGCGACCGCATCGGCCGCAACATTGCCGGCCGCTCCCGGGCGATTCTCCACGATGACCGGCTGGCCCAAAGTTTCGGAGAGCTTGGCCCCCATCATGCGGGCGAGCGCGTCGACG
>Ga0306920_100001967_pt1 | contig 25659 bp, 25 predicted proteins | sample flu12Cox44000170_FD_204666 | JGI IMG/M metagenome (GOLD analysis project Ga0306920, IMG submission 204666) | Lab enrichment of tropical soil microbial communities from Luquillo Experimental Forest, Puerto Rico - flux4day.12C.oxic.44.000.170 (v2)... | ecosystem: Environmental > Terrestrial >...
GATCTTGTAGTGCAAGCGTACGATCGTCAAGCCGAGGAAGGAAATCGTGTGATCGGTGCGCAGGACACCCTCGGAATCCACATAAACATGAAAAAGCTCGTGCAGAGTGGTGAAGTTGCGGACGTAGAGATGATCGGGGCCGGAAGCTACGAGACGATAGAAGCCCGACTTTCCGAACTTTGAGCCGGTCGAGTCGAGGCCGAAGGAACCGTTCAACTGATTGACCGGACGGAGATAGACGTTGGCGCTGCCGCGGTCGGGGAAGGTGACTTTGACACAGGGATTTTCCTCGCCGGGGATTCGCGCGACCGAGTAGATGCCGGCGAACATGACCAGGCCGGAGGACTTCAGCTTTCTTAGCCAGCCCGTATACACCAACCGGCCGCTACCGGGCTCGGTCAATTGAATGACCTGGCTCGTCATGCCACCGGCCATCTCCAGGGGCGAGATGGGAAAATTGAGCTGGTCCATTCGCTGGCTGATGAACTCGACGAGAAGCCAGAGGAAGAACTTGCCGACGAGCGCCACGTCGCTCCATGCCTCCAGCCGGTATTGGGCGGCGTGTTCGTAGAAGTGCCGGACGCGCGGATGAACGGCTTCGGGATCAAAGGTCGGCCCGCGCAGCGCGGCAAAGTCGGCGATCAAGCCGGCGTCGGGCGCCTCGCGGAGTTCGAGATTTTCTTCGCGCGCGATGCGCTCATAAATGCCAGTGCCGATGAGGACCGAGTCGCCCAGCGGACAGTCCAGCCAAGGGGCGTCTCGGACGCAGATGCGGCGTCCAGCAACCCGCACCAAAGCTTCGATCGCGGTTTCTAGAAGCCAGCCCACGGCGCGATGAACGATGGAGAGGAGAGCAGGCCTGCGGTTCTGCGCCACTCCGGTGCTGGGAGGCGCCGGAGTCGTGGGAGGGGCAGCGGCGGCCATCGTGGATCCATCTTACAGGGCGGGGCAGGCTGCTGGAGGTGAAAGAAAAAGGCGAGTTGACGGAAGTGGCAGGGTACCCAAGAATGGTGTGACCATGCCTTCTAAACTTTCTGACAAAAAACTGGCGCTGCTGGGCGCAGGCAAGCTGGGCGGGATTTTGCTGCGCGCGTATTTGAAACAAGGACTGTTTAAAGGCAAGAACGTAACCGCCACCGTGAAGCACGGGGAAAGAGCCGCGGCTCTGGCGAAAGAGCTGGGCGTTGCGGTGACGAGCGACAACCGCGCGGCAGTGAAGGGCGCGGACATTGTTTTGCTTGGCGTGAAACCGCAAGTGGTTGCCGAGGTGTTGAAGGAGATTGCTCCCCAAATTGCTGCGAAGGCGGTGGTGATTTCGGTGGCGGCATCGGTCCCGACCAGCTATTTGGAGCAGCACCTAGGGGATGAGGCAGTGGTGGTGCGGGCGATGCCGAACACCCCTGCCATGGTGGGTTGCGGCATGACCGGGATTTGCCGCGGCGCTCATGCTGGCCCCGAACACCTGGAAGTGGCGCGCGCGATGTTTGACGCGGTGGGCCGCACGGTGGTGGTGGATGAAAAGAACATGGACGCGGTAACCGGGCTTTCCGCGAGCGGACCGGCGTTTGCCTACATCATGCTGGAGTCGCTGGCGGAGGCCGGCGTGAAAGTGGGATTGCCGCGCGAGGTTTCGACGCTGCTGGCGGCGCAGATGATGAAGGGCTCGGCGAGCGTAGTTCTGGAGACGGGTGATCATCCGGCGCTGCTGAAGGATTCCGTGACCACTCCGGCCGGATGCACGATCGATGGGATTCTGGAGCTGGAGGAAGGGAAGCTGCGCGTGACGCTGATTAAGGCAGTGGTGAAGGCTACGAGCCGGGCGGGGGAGTTGCTGTTTGAGAAGTGAAGCCCCGAGTGCAGGCTGTCGGCTGGGGAAAGCGAATGGCTGGGTCGGATAAGAAGGACTTTGTTCAGGACGATAAGGGCCTTCAGAACCTCGCCAGGTCCGTTGAAGGAAAGCGCGCCAAGGATTCTGACAAAAAGAAATTGAGCAAATCCGAGAAGGTCATCGGCGACACCATGAGGCAGTCCGCGCTGGCGATGGAACTGCCGTTCACCATTGTCGCGGCCATCGTTTTCCCTGGTTTTCTTGGCTATTTGGCCGACAAGTGGTTGCACACTTCACCTTGGTTGATGATTGCGGCGGGTGCGCTGGGCTTCATCGGCAGCTTGATTGACATCGCACGCCGCTACCGCCCGCGATGATTTTATGGACTCAGAAGTCGCGAACGGGCCTGCCCGGTGAGCGGGTACTGCATAGAATTGCGGCATTGACGCTCGCATTCGGATTGGCCGCGGCGACAGCGGCTCTGGCCATGCAGCGGCTGGACTGGGCAAAGGGTTTGGCCGGCGGGGCCGTGCTCGGCTGGCTGAATTTTCGATGGCTCAGTCGGGGCATTCGGGCTACGATCCTCGCCGCGAGCCCAGAAGCAGGGGTTCGGTCCGAGGGAGCAGAAGGGGCGGCAAAGTCTGTCAAATCAAGAACTTCAGTAGCCGCTACGCAGCTTGCGATGGTGTTCCGCTACGCGTTGGTTGCCGCAGGCGTGTATGTTATATTTGGGTATCTGCACGTTCCACTGATCAGCATTGGGTTGGGATTGTGCGCGCTGGTAGCCGCGATCATGGCGGCGAGTGTGTGGGAAGTCCTGAAACCAGAATCTTGAGGAGCCATTCAGGCCTACGAAGCGATGGAAGAGCACATTAGTCCGATTACGGTGTTTGTGAACCACTACCTCGGTTCAATTGCCTTAGCGATTCTGCGTGCGCTGCATTTGAAGCCAGAACATCGGGAATTGCCCATCCCCCAGCATGTCGTGATGAGTATCATCCTGGTGATTGGTTTGACGTTGGTTGTACTGGTGCTGCGCTCACGGTTGTCCGTGGAGAAGCCGGGCGCGACGCAGCAAATCGCCGAGATGTTGCTCACAAATCCCATGAGGATCGGCATTCGGGACGTTTTGGACGAAGCCGCCGGGCATCACGCGCGTTCGTTTCTCTCTTTCGTCGGCACCATCAGCATTTTCGTTCTGTTTTCCAACCTGATGAGCGTATTTCCGTGGTTTACGGCGCCAACCGGCGAGAAGACGGTTCCACTGGCCTGCGCTTCGCTGGCGTTTTTGTACTTCAATTACCAGGGAGTAAAACACCTTGGCCCCGTGCACTACTTGAAAAACTTCAGCGCCGGGACGCCGATCTGGATTGCGTGGCTGATCTTGCCGCTCGAAATGATCAGTACGTGCGCCCGCGTGCTTTCACTCACCGTTCGGCTTTACGCGAACATTTTTGCCAGCGACATGATCTATGTGATTTTCGTGAGCTTGCTTTCTGGCGTTGCGGCTTGGGGATGGAGCAAATCCGCTGCGTTGGGAGCGGCACTGGGAATATTTCCGGCGCTGATCCCTCTGATTTTTGTCGCCTTGCACCTGTTGGTGGCCTTCGTTCAGGCATTCATTTTCACAGCCCTCCCGGCGGTCTATCTGGGTCTGGCGACCGCGGAAGAGCACTAATCGGATTTGCCGGTTAAGCACCATCTGCCGGCAGAGCGTCGCTCAGTGTGAGCCCGGCTGCACGGTGTCCGGGAACCACCCCCTGGCGGCTATTCATAAGGAGGCAGTAGATGAAGAAGGCGAGCATGTTTTTAAGCGCGCTTGCAGGCTTGGTGCTTTTGGCGCCCGCTGCATTCGCGCAGGGTTCTGAAGGGGCCGCTGCGGGCGCAGGCAAGGGCGCCCTGGTGATTGCGGCGATCTTTGGTGTCGGTATCGCGGCGTTTGGCTGCGGCTTGGGTCAGGGCCGTATCGGCGCGGCGGCGCAGGAAGGCATTGCGCGGAATCCGGGAGCCGCGAAGAGCATGTTCATCCCGATGATTCTGGCGCTCGCGTTCGTAGAAACGCTGGTGCTTTTAACGTTCGTCACCGTTTTCATCGTGAAGTAAGCTTTGATTTCGTCGAGTCGTGTAGGGCCGGGAGCGAAAGTTCCCGGCCTTTTTTTGTTTTTAGGGATGAGGCGCAAGTGTTGAAATGTACTGCGGCGGAGAGGCTGCTCACCTCGCAGTGAAAAGGAAGAGCAGCAGCAGCCGCCTTACAAGATTATTTCAGGCCGCCCAATAACGTTTTTTCGAGGAGCAGGCGAAGGGCCTGGTTGGGGAGAAGGCCGAAGTAGACGGTGCCTGCCGCGCAGACAACGAGCACGACGCGCACCGTCGCCGGGAAGGCTATGGGCGCAGTGGAAGCGGAGTCTTCGGCGGGTTCGCGCATGTACATGGCGACGATGACCTTCAGGTAGTAGTAAGCGCCGATGATGCTGTTGATGGCCATGAGAACGGCGAGCCAGATGAGATGAGAGTTCACCGCAGCCTTGAAGATGTAGAACTTCCCGAAGAAGCCTGCAGTGACTGGCAGGCCCAGCAACGAGAGCAAAAAGAGGCCGAGTGCCGCCGCGGCTACAGGATGACGCTGCGAGAGGCCGGCATAGTCTTCCAGGGTGACGTACTTTTCATCCTTGCCGCCAAGCTGCGAAACGATGGTGAAAGCGCCGACTTTTACGAGCGCATAGCTTAGGAGATAGAAGAGGACTGCCGCGTAGGCGGGGACGGCGCCAGAAGGCGAATCGCTGGCGGCCATGCCGGTGACGGCGGCGAAGGCGACCAGGATGTAGCCGGCGTGGGCGATGGAGCTATAGGCCAGCAAACGCTTGACGTTGGTCTGAACGAGAGCTCCGAGATTTCCCGCGAACATGGTGAGAGCCGCGAGAATCCAGAAAGCCCAGAACCAGTACTGAGTGGCGGCGGGAACCGTGGCAAAAATCCGCAGCAGCAGCGCAAAAGCGGCGGCCTTCGGTCCTGCGGCGAACAGCGCCGTGACGGGGGTGGGAGCGCCTTCATAGACATCGGGTGTCCAGATCTGGAAAGGCGCAATGGCAACCTTGAAGCCGAGTCCGATGAGGATAAGCGCTAGGCCCAGTTTGAGAAGGACGCCGTTGGGATCGGCATTGCCCATTCCGTCGAGAATCGTGGTGCCGGTTGTCCCATAGAGCAGTGCGATGCCGTACAGGAAAAAGGCGGTGGCAAAGGAGCCGAGGAGGAAATACTTCAGCGCGGATTCGCTGGACTCGAGCGTGTCGCGGCGATAGCCGGCGAGAACGTAGCTCGAGATGGAGCTCATTTCGAGACCGATGAAGGCGGTGAGCAACTCCTGCGCGGAAGCGAGGACGCCCATGCCGGCCGTGGCGAAAAGAATGAGCGCGTAGAACTCGGCGGCGTCGAGGCGTTCGCGAGACAGATAGGAGTCGCTGGCGAGGATGATCAGGGTGGCAACGCCTCCGACGAGCAGATGGAAGAAGAGGCTGAAGGCGTCGGAGCGAATGAGCTCAAAGAAGCCTGCGCCCGTGTGTTGGTAGGCGAGGTAGCTGGCTACGGTACCCGCGGCGGCGCCGAGAAACGCAGTGGCGGTTAGGAATCCGCGGCTCTTTGTGAACGGCTGGAAAAGCATAAGCAGCAAGCCAAAGGCGCACCAGACGAGTTCGGGCAGCACCCGGAAAAGATCAGCGACAGGTGGGAACTGGGGATTCATTTAGCGGTTGCTCGACCTTTCGGAACTGTTCAGCGTGAGGGTTGCTCCGCCCCGCAGCGCGGGTACCACGGCCTCCTCAGGCAACTGCTGCCGCTCCATTTGTTTGCGAATGGTATTGGTGGCATCGGCGGTGCGCTTGGTTAGGAACGCCGAGCCGATACCCATCCAGAGGATGACGGCGCACATGCTGGCCAGGATAAAGCGTTCGCGCCCGGAGGCGTCGGGCAGTTTTTTGTTTTTCTCGACGGTGATGTCGCCGTAGAAGACCCGTTGGTAGGACCAGAGCAGGTAGCACGCCGAGAGGATCACGCCGGTTGCCGCCCATGCGGCGTACTTCCAGCCGTTCGCCGAAGCCGGGCCGAAGTGAGAGGTATAAGTCCCGAGAAGGACGAGGTATTCGCCGATAAAGCCGTTGAGCATGGGCAAACCGAGTGAAGAGAGCACCACGAAGAGGAAGAACGCGGAAAGATGCGGCATCGGAGTCGCGAGGCCTCCGTACTGGGCGATTTCGAAGGTATGGCGACGATCGTAAAGCATGCCGACAAGGAGGAAGAGCGCGCCGGTGGAGATGCCGTGGGCGAGCATCTGGAAAATAGCGCCCTGCATGCCGATGGAACTGAAGGAAAAGATGCCGAGGACCACAAAGCCCAGGTGGCTGACGGACGAGTAAGCCACGAGCTTCTTCAAGTTCGGCTGAACGAGCGCGACCAGGGCGCCGTAGATGATGCCGATGATGGCGAGAACGGCGATTCCTGGCGCGGCCTGGCGAGATGCGTAAGGGAAAAGCGGCAGGCAGAAACGCATCATACCGTAGGTGCCCATCTTGAGAAGGATGCCCGCCAGGATGACGGAGCCTGCGGTCGGCGCCTCGACGTGGGCGTCGGGCAGCCAGGTGTGCAGGGGGAAGAGCGGAACCTTGATTGCGAAGGACACAAAGAATGCCAGAAAAAGCAGCCACTCGGTCGTGGGCGAAAGTACCAGCGCACCCCGCTGCAGAGCGCGCTGGATCTCGACCAGGTCGAACGTGCCGGTGGCGTTATAGAGCCAGAGGATGCCGACCAACATCAGGGCGGAGCCGGCCATGGTGTACAGCACGAACTTGACAGCGGCGTAGATGCGTCGCTCATGGCCCCAGATGCCGATCAGGAAAGCCATCGGGATCAGCATGACTTCCCAGAAGAGGAAGAACAGGAACAAGTCGAGCGACAGGAATACGCCCACCACGCCGACTTCGAGCATCAGCAACATCACGAAAAATTCCTTGACGCGATGGTGGACGCCGTTCCAGGAGGCAAGTATGGAGATGGGTGTCAGGAAGGTGGTAAGAATGACCAGCCACAGGCTCAGGCCGTCTACCCCCATGTGGTAGTTGATCGCCGGCGAGGAGATCCAGGGAACATTGAGTTCAAGCTTGTAGCCGGACGAGCCGAGCGGCGCGCCGGGGATCAAGAGAAGCAGCGATAGCAGGAACTCGAACGTGCCGACGACGAGCGCCATGCGCCGGATATACGCATGGTCATCCGCGCGCAGAATCATCAGTGCCAGTGCGCCCAGAGCGGGGAAGAACACCAGAACGGTCAGCAGGTGGTGGCCGGGCGCGATCATTTGGTCACCATGCCGATCATGGGTTTAAGCGTCGGCCAGAAGACGATGAGGATGATAACGAGCGCGCCTACGACAACCCATGTGGCGTAGCTGCGGGCGTTGCCGGACTGCGTGTGGCGCACGGAGTCCCCGACGGCCGTAGCGCCCTGCGCTATGCCGTTGACGGTGCCGTCGATGGCCTGGACGTCCACGATTTTCCAGAGAACGTGGTCGGAAAGCCAGACCAGCGGGCGAACCACAAGGGCGGCGTAGAGCTCGTCAACATAGTATTTGTTGAGAAGCGTCTGGTAGGCCGGCTGCATGGCCTTTGCGAGTTGCTCGGGCTTTTTTGGCTCGCGCAGATAGAGCCAGAAGGCGGTAAGGAGGCCGGTCGTCGCGGCGAGGACAGCGACGCCGGCGAGTGTGAGTTCAAGGGAGTGCACCGCGGCTTCGCTCAAACCCGGCGCCTCGTGCGCGCCGAAAATCGGCGCAAGGAATTCGCTGAAGTGGTCTATGCCGCCCCAGAGCGCCGGTGCGGCGACCCATCCGCCCACGACGGAGAGAACTGCAAGCGCCACCAGCGGGCCCAGCATGCTCCAGGGCGACTCGTGCACGTGAACGTGGTGCTCGTCATAACGCTGTTTCCCGTGGAAGGTGAGAAACACCAGACGGAACATATAAAACGAAGTGAGCAGGGCGGTCCCGAGACCGATCGCGTAAAGGATGTGGCCGCCGTTGCCCCCGCGTTCACCGTCCACCGTGAAGGCCCCGAAAAGGATCGCGTCCTTGGAGAAGAAACCGGCTAGCGGAGGGAATCCGGCGATGGCGATAGTGGCGATCAGCATCGTCCAGTAGGTGACTTTGATTTTTGAGCTGAGGCCGCCCATGTGGCGCATGTCCTGTTCGCCGCCCATGGCGTGGATGACGGAGCCGGCGGCCAGGAACAGCAGTGCTTTGAAAAAGGCATGCGTCATCAAGTGAAAGATCCCGGCGCCAAAAGCGCCGACTCCGCAGGCCAGGAACATGTAGCCGAGCTGGCTGACGGTGGAGTAGGCAAGGACGCGCTTGATGTCGGTCTGCACGAGGCCGATGGTGGCGGCGAAGAAGGCGGTGGCACAGCCGATGATTGCCACAACGACCAGCGCGGTTTCCGAGTGCTGGAAGAGACTATGCGAACGCGCGACGACGTAAACGCCCGCCGTGACCATGGTGGCGGCGTGAATCAGTGCGCTCACCGGCGTCGGGCCTTCCATGGCGTCCGGCAGCCAGACATAGAGAGGAAGCTGCGCGGATTTACCGGCAGCGCCCATGAACAGGAGCAGGGAAGCGACGGTGAAGGTGCCGAATACGCCCCAGGCTTCGTGCGGCCACTGCTGTTCCGCAACTGCGGTGAAAAGGGTGTTGAAGTCCAGGGTCTTGAAAGTCCGGAAAAGCAGGAACATTCCCAGCATGAACCCGAAGTCGCCTATGCGGTTGACGATGAAGGCTTTCTTGCCCGCGTCCGACGCGGACTTTTTAAGAAAATAGAAACCGATGAGCAGGTAGCTGGCGAGGCCGACGCCCTCCCATCCGACAAAAAGCAGCACGTAGTTGGCGGCCAGCACCAGAATGAGCATGAAGAACATGAACAGGTTCAGGTAGCTGAAGAAGCGGTAGTAGCCGCCCTCGTGGGCCATATAGCCTGTCGAGTAGATGTGGATCAGGAACCCGACGCCGGTGACGACCAGGATCATGACCACGGTGAGCTGGTCCATCTGCAGGTCGAAGCCGACACGGAAGTTGCCGGCCGCCGCCCCGGTGAAGATCCAATCGAAAAATTCCTTTCTGAACGCCTGATGGGTTGGTTCGTAGTAGCCGAGAAATTCGCGGACGGCCTCGAGCGCGCTCAGAAAAGAGAGGCCCGTCGCGGACAGCGCGACCGTATTGACGGCCTTATTCGGCCACTTGGCGCCCAATAGCCCATTGATCGTTGCGCCCAGCAGCGGCAGCAGCGGAATAATCCACAGATGGTCGAGAATCAGCATGAAAGAGCAGATTCCTCGCTTCGCTCGGAGTGGCAAACTCGTCTGGGCGCCTGGGTGGAATTCGTTTTCATAGAGTTTAGAGTTTGAGCAGGTTCACGCGCTCGACGTTCAATGATTGCCGGTTGCGCGCCGTAAGAATGATGATGCCGAGCCCGACGGCGGCTTCCGCCGCCGCCACCACGATGACAAACAATACAAAAATCTGGCCGTCGAGTTTATGGCTGCGGATTGCCGGCATGGCCTGGCTGAACGCGACGAAGGACAGGTTCACGGCGTTCAGCATCAGTTCAATGGACATGAAGATGGTGATGACGTTGCGCCGGAAGACGAACGCCACCACGCCCAAGCCAAAGAGAATCGCGCTGAGAATCAGGTAATACTGTGTCGGGACCATGTCAGCCCTTCTCCCGCTGCGCCAGAACGAGCGCGCCCATGATGGCGACCAGAATCAAAAACGAAGTGAGTTCGAACGGGTAGACGAAGGTGGTGAACAGGAGATTGGAAATTTGCCCGGTCGGTGCGAGGCTGCCGGCCGTTTCCGGATTGGGAACCGACGCGCCGTGCCTGGTCATGGTGGCGGCGAGAAGTCCCGTGAGCGCAAGAGCGAGCGGGAGGCCGCCGAACTTGGCCAGCTTGGAGAAATCGGTGCGCTCTTCCTCGCCGGCGTTCAAAAGCATGATGACGAAAACGAACAGCACCATGATGGCGCCGCCGTAGACGATGATCTGAACCGCTGCGACGAATTCGGCACCCATGAGCAAGTACAGTCCGGCAAGAGCGACCATGACCACGATCAATGACAGCGCGCTGTGGATCGGATGCTTCTGCAGGATCAGGCTGACGGCGCCGACGACGGCGAGCGCGGCAAGGATGAAGAAAATGACGAGCGGCGCGCTCATGTCTTGTGCCTCAGCAACACCACCGCCGCGGTGACCATGACGTTGACGATGGAAACCGGAAGAAGTAGCTTCCAGCCGATGTTCATGAGCTGGTCGTAGCGGAAGCGGGGCAGCGTGCCGCGCGTCCAAACGTAGAAGAACAGGAAAAAGAGGATCTTGGAGAGCAGCCAGAAAGGCGCTTGAATGAATTCGTTGACCTGGTACAGGGGAGCAATCCAGACCCCCAGAAGCAGCAGGGCGCCGATCAACGCGATTCCGCCGCCGAGCACCGGCAGCACCAGGCGTCCCCAAATCGTTTCGTATCGCAGGCCGTCGTAGATAACCCACAGCCCGAACGGGAGGAGGATGGCGCTCGGCAGATAGTGCGTGAAGTGCAAGGACGGCCAGTCGGGAAGAGGCGAGTGCCAGCCGCCAAAAAAGAGGATGGTGCACAGCGCGGAGACCGTGATCATGCTGGTGTATTCGGCGATGAAGAACATGGCGAACTTGAAGCTGGAATATTCGGTGTGGAAACCGGCGACGAGCTCGGACTCGGCTTCCGGCAAATCGAACGGCACGCGGTTGGTTTCCGCGATGGCCGCCGTGAGGAAGCAGAAGAAACCGACGATCTGCGGGAAGCTGTGCCAGCCGACGACGTTCCAGCCGAGGAAACCGTACTTGCTGCTGTCCTGCTGATTGATGATATCGGTGAGGCTGAAGCTGTTGGCCATCAGCACCACGCCCACGACGGACATGGTGAGCGCAAGTTCGTAGCTGATCATTTGCGCCGAGCTGCGCAGGCCCCCGAGCAGCGGGTATTTGCTGTTGGAAGCCCAGCCGGCCAGCGCGACGCCATAAACGCCTAGCGCGGTGATGGCAAAAAGAATCAGCAGCCCAATGTCGGGATTGCTGATCCAAAGGTTGATCTGGTGGCCGAAGAAATGGAAGGGAAGCGGTTTCGGCCCGAAGGGAATGACGGCGATAGAAGCGAGCGACAGCGTCAGTGCGAGAAAGGGCGCCAGCAGATAGACGAATTTGTCCACCCCGCCCGGCATGGTGTCTTCCTTGAAGAGAAACTTCAACCCGTCGGCGGCGGGCTGCAGCAGGCCGTGCGGGCCGACGCGGTGAGGGCCCACGCGCGTCTGCATGAATGCAACCACTTTGCGCTCGAACCACGTCAGATAGGCGTTGACAGTGAGAACGATGACCAGCAGCAGGGCGATCTTGAGCAGAGTGAGCACCCAGTATCCCGGCGCTCCAGACAGGGCACTCTCCAGGTTTGAAATGAGGGCGGTCACGATTTCGCCTGCGCCTCCGGAACGGATTCGATGGTGGTCAGGAATTTGCTGAGGGTGCCGCTCGTGAACAGCGTGTCGTTGGCGGAGCGGATGAGTCCGACGGGCACGTCGTACGGCTTGCCGTTCTGGCGAACCGGAATATGTGCTTCCTCGGCCTCGCCGGCGAGCAGGGCGCTCAGCTCGATGTCGTAGCCGGGCACCGTTTTGCGGATTTCTTCAAAGACCGCCGCCGGACTCTTGTAGTGAAAAGCCTTGCCGAGCCCCTGCTTTTCGAGCTGGTGCGAGAGGATGCGCAGCAGGTCGAAATCCGTGCGCGGGCCCATGACTTCCGCGGCCTTTTGCAGGCGCTGTACTTCGCCCGAGGTGTTGGTGACCGTACCGGCTTTTTCGTACGCGGAAGCGGCCGGGAAAACCACGTCGGCCTGCTTCGCGGTTTCGGTCATGAAAAGTTCGTGCACGATGAGCAATTCCGCTTTGCCGCGACCGTAGCCGAGCGTTCCATAGTGGGCTAGCGGATTTGCGCCGACGACATAGAGCGCTTTCAGCTGGCCGTTCTGGGCAGCTTCGACCATTTCCGGAGCGGTCATGCCGGCCCTGGCAACTCCCGAGTAGCCGGGACCATGATCGGGCAGAACGCCCATGTCAGCGGCGCCGCGCGAGTTGGCGTAGTCGCCCAGCGCCATGTAGCGGACCTTGCCGTGCAGTTTGGAGCCAAAGCCGACGAGGTCCGAGATCGCGGCGCCGGTGAGTTCGGAGCCGAAGACCACGGCAACGTCTGAAGCGGCGTCAAGCTGCGCCTTGAGCGCGGTGAGTTGTTCAACCAGCGCAGGTCCGAGCGCTGCTTCGCTGTTGAGCCAGCGAATGGCAGCGGCTTCCTGGCCGTCGGGAACCTGAACGAATCGAGCGGCCTGGCGCCGGAGTTTGATCTGCTTGGAATGAATGATGAAAAGCTTCAGCCCGTGGTGGCGAACGCCGGTGCGGATCTGCCAGGCCACCAGGGGATTCTGGTGGGTTGGATCGTTGCCGATCAGCAGAACCGCTTTTGCCTTGTACAATTCGTCCATCGTGAGCAGCGAATCCCTGGCACTTTCCCCGAGAGCGGTCACTAGGCCGGTGTAGTCGGCGGTGCGGTGGTGATCGATGTTGGCGGAGCCGAAGGTTTCTCTCGCCAGCTTCTGGAACAGGAAATTCTCTTCGTTCGAGGTGCGATTGGAACCGATGAAACCGATCGAATCGCCGCCGTGCTTGCCGTGCATCTCCTTCAGCCTGGCGGCAGCCAGCTGCGCAGCTTCTTCCCACGAAACCGGAAACAGCTTGTCCCCCTTACGCACCATCGGCTGCTTGATGCGTTCGGGATGCTTGGTGAAATCGAAGCCGAAGCGGCCCTTCACGCAGAGAAAATCTCCGTTGATACCGCTGAGGTCGCGGTTGTTGGCGCGAATGATTTCGTGATTGCGTACGCTGAGGGTGGTCTTGCAGCCGTTCGAGCAGTGCGCGCAGGTCGTGGGCACGTACTCCATTTCCCAGGGACGCGTCTTGTAGCGGTAGGTGCCGCTGGTGAGCGCGCCAACCGGGCAGATGTCAATGCACATCCCGCATTCTTCGCACTCCAGATGGTCCTCGCGGTTGGGAATAATCACGCTGTTGGCGCCGCGCATGCCGACGCCCAGAGCCTTTACATCCATGCCTTCGTCGCAGACGCGCACACACCGGAAGCAGAGAATGCAGCGCGGAGCGTCGTAGTAGACGATCTCTGACCACTTTTCTTCGGGACGGTGGATTTTTTCTTCGACGAACCGGCTGGAGTCCGCGCCGTAGCGAAAGACCATGTCCTGCAGTTCGCATTCGCCGCCCTTGTCGCAGACCGGGCAGTCGAGCGGGTGATTGGTCAGTAGGAATTCCAGCACGCCTTTGCGCGCCTGCTTGATCTGCGCGGTGTCGGTGCGTACCACCATGCCCTCGGTTGCAACCAGCGTGCAGGCGGTCTGCAGCTTGGGCATTTTCTCGACCTCGACCAGGCACATGCGGCAAGCGGCCTGCAGGGAAAGACCGGGGTAGTAGCAGAAAGAGGGAACTTCGGTGGCAATCTGTTTGGCGGCCTCGATAACCAGCGTGCCCGCGGGCACCTCGAGGTCGCGGTCGTTGATTTTGAGGTTGACCAGTTTCTGTTCAGCCATGATTCCTACCGCGCTCCGGCCAGCGATTCAGCGCCCTTGTATGCGCAACGCCCGCTCAAGTGGTCTTCAAATTCGCTGCGGAATTTCTGCACGATGCTGATGGTCGGCATCGCAGCGGCGTCGCCAAGCGGGCAGAACGTGCGCCCCAGCATGTTCTTGGCGAGTTCGCCGACCATGTCGATGTCTTCGCTCCGGCCAAGACCCGCGTGGAAGCGTTCGAGCATCTTGCGCAGCCAGATGGTTCCTTCGCGGCAGGGGATGCACCAACCGCAGGATTCGTGCGCATAAAAGTGCATGATGCGCCGGGCCATGTCCACCATGCAGGTGTCCTCGTCCATGACCACCATACCGCCCGAACCGAGCATGCTGCCGGCCTTGGCTACCGCGTCGTAGTCCATCGGAAGATCGATTTCGTCAGCGGCCAGGAGCGGACAGGAGCTGCCGCCCGGGATCACGGCCTTGAGCTTCCGGCCGTTGGGGATGCCGCCCGCCATTTCATAGATGAACGTCTTCATGTTCATGCCGAGCGGTATTTCGTAGATGCCCGGCTTGTTGACGTGGCCCGCGACACACAGCAGGCGCGTGCCGCCATTTTTGGGCGTGCCGCGGTTCGCGTAAGCTTCACCGCCCTCCCGAACGATGGCCGGGACGGCGCTGAGGGTCTCGACATTATTAATGATGGTCGGGCAACCGTAGAGACCGACCACGGCGGGAAAGGGGGGCTTGATGCGCGGATAGCCGCGCTTGCCCTCGAGCGATTCCATCAGGGCGGACTCTTCTCCGCACTCGTAGGCGCCCGCGCCGGTATGGACCAGCAGATCGTAATCGAAGCCGCTGCCCAGGATGTTCTTGCCCAGATAGCCGCGCTGGTAGGCTTCTGCGATGGCTTCATCCACCAGATCGAGCACGTAACGGTATTCGCCGCGGATGTAAATGAAGCCGCGATGAGCTCCGATGGCGCGGCCCGCGATGATCATGCCTTCGATCATCTGGTGCGGGTCCATCTCCATCAAGGGCCGGTCTTTGCAGGTGCCGGGTTCGGATTCGTCGGCGTTGCAGATGACGTAACGCGCTTTCGGCGAGTCTTTCGGCACGAACGACCACTTCATCCCGGTGGGAAAACCAGCGCCGCCGCGTCCGCGCAGGTTGGATTTTTTCACCTCATCGATGATCGTTTCGGGCGTCATTTGATTGAGCGCTTTTTCGAGCGCCTGGTAGCCGCCGTTCTGCAAATAGACGTCAATTTTGCGGGCGTCCTTGATGCCCCAACGGGCGCTGATCAGAACCGTCTCCTGCGGATCGCGTTCGTGCAGCGCTCCGGAAATCACGGGCACCGGAGCGGGCCGTCTGCCGGCGTCGAGTTCCTCGATGATGCGGTCGAACTGTTTGGTGGTCAGGTTTTCGTAAAAGTCGTAGTTGACCTGGATGGCCGGGGCGCCGGTGCAGGCGCCGATGCATTCGACTTCCTCGAGCGAAAAGACACCGTCCTTGGTGGTTTCTTTGTGCCCGATCTCCAGGCGCTTCTTGGCTTGATCGAGGATTTCGTAGCCGCCGCGCAGCATGCAGGCCACGTTGGTGCAGACCTGCACGTGATACTTGCCCATGGGCTTGCGCCGCAGCATGGAGTAATAGGCCAGCGTTTCCTCGACCTGAACGGTGCGAAGTTCGAGGCGCTTGGCGATTTCTGCGATCATTTCATCGCTGACGTAGCCGAACTCGTCCTGCGCGTACATCATCATGGGGATGAGCGCGCTGCGTTTGACCGGGTAGGCGTTCTCTAGCTTGTCGAAACGTGCTGCAAGTTGTGGCGAAAGTTCCATAAAGTCGTATGGTTCGGCCTCAGCGATCCACGTCGCCCAGGACGATATCGATGGTGCCGATGCACGCAATCACATCCGCGATCAGCTGACCCTCGATCAACCTGGGCAGCGCCTGCAGGTTTACGAACGAAGGCGCGCGGAAGTGGCAGCGCAGCGGTTTCGGCGAACCGTCGCTCGCGATATAGCAGCCAAGCTCTCCGCGCGGCGACTCGATGGCCACGTAGGCGTCTCCGGGCGGAGGCGAAAAACCTTCCGTGAAAATCTTGAAGTGGTAGATGAGGGCTTCCATCTCCGTCTTCATCTTTTCGCGCTGCGGAGGCACGACGCCCGGCGCTTCGGTCTGGATGGCGCCGGAATCGGTAATCTTGTCCATGGCCTGCCGGACGATCTTCAGGCTTTCTCTGATCTCGGCCACCCGCAGCAGGTAACGACCGTAGCAATCGGAGTCGGTGCGGATCGGCACGTCGAAGTCAAACTCTTCGTAACTCGAATAGGGAAACGCCTTGCGGTTGTCGTGGGCCAGGCCCGCCGCGCGCAGGATCGGCCCGCTCATGCTGTAGGCGATGGCATCTTTTAGGCTAATCTTGCCGACGCCCTTGAGGCGCGCCTGCCAGATGCGGTTTTCCGTCAGCAGGGCTTCGTATTCGTCCACGCGGCTCGGCAGCATCTTTAAAAACTTGCCGATCATTTCGCGCCAGCCCGCGGGAGGCTCGACCGCCACCCCGCCGATGCGGATATAGCTCGTCATCATGCGCTGGCCCGCGAAGCGCTCGAAAATCTTGAGAATCTCTTCGCGCTCCCGGAAACAATACAAAAAGACCGACATCGCGCCCATGTCGATGGCATGCGTGCCGAGCCATACCAGGTGCGACGATATGCGCTGCAGCTCGACCATCATCACGCGGATGTACTGCGCCCGCTTCGGCACTTCCAGACCCAGCAGCTTCTCTACCGCCAGGCAATAAACCAGGTTGTTGCCGAGCGGGTTCAGATAGTCCATCCGGTCGGTCAGCGTGATAGCTTGGGAATACGTCTTGTCCTGGCAGGACTTTTCGATTCCGGTGTGCAAGTAACCGAGGTCGGGATCGGCCTTTACCACCGTTTCGCCGTCCAGTTCGAGACCCACGCGCAACACCCCGTGCGTGGAGGGGTGCTGGGGTCCCATATTGAGGACCATTGTCTTGGCCGGGCCAGTCGCTGTCTCAACCGTGGTCATGTTTCTCTCTGGTCTGCTTCGTCCGCTTGCGCCAACCCTCTATCCTACTGCTTTTTAAGAGCGGGTATGTAGGTCGACGGAACGTCGCGGAATCCCTCGGTCGGATAATCGCGCCGCAGCGGATGGCCTTCCCAGTCTGCCGGCAGCAAGATCCGCCGCAAATCCGGATGTCCTTCGAACCGGATACCCATCAGGTCGAAAATCTCCCGCTCCAGCCAGCCCGCGCCGGGCCACACGGGGACCATCGAATCCACCTTCGGATCCGATCCGCTGACCCGTGTTCGCAACCGGATTTTTAGCCGCTTGGGGATAGAAACCAGGTGATAGCTCAGTTCAAAGCGGGGTTCGACCGGGAAGCGATCGAGGGACGTGGCATCTGACAGAAAGTCGAACTCGAGCTGGCTGCGGCAATATTCGGCGGTCGCCCGCAGCAACTCGCGCGGCACTACCACCGTCGTTTCGCCATGAAACTCAATGACTTCCGAGACTGCCTTGGCGTTCCACCCGCGCAGCTTCTCGACTATTACACTCGTAGCGTTTTGTTCGCCGCTCTCTGCCACAATTTTTCCGATTGGCCCGGCTGGCTACCTATGCCAGTCCAGCGCGCCCTTTTTCCAAAGATAAAAGTACCCGACCAGCAGGATCGCGATATAGATCATCATTTCCGTGAAGCCGTACCAGCTTAGTTGGCGAAAAACCATGGCCCACGGATACAGGAAAATTGCTTCCACGTCGAAAAGGATGAACACCATGGCCACAAGGTAAAATTTTACGGAAAACGGTTCGCGCGCATCGCCGGTCGGCTCCATGCCGCACTCGTAAGCCTGCTGTTTGGCGCGATTCGGCCGCCGCCAGCCGATCAGTACCGACAATGAGGAGATGAGTCCCGCCAAAATAGCGGCAATCAGCAAGTGCAAAACCAGCGGAGCGTAGGTTTGTAGACCTGAACCACTCATAGGCGAAGCGGTATAATAACGAGGAGTTGGCATTCGGTCAAATCGCATGCGCAAACCTTGCGGCTGCGCACGGCGGGTAGAAAATTCACGGCACAGGACCACGGCAAGCGCTTCCCATGGTATTCGGCCACAACAGCAACGTCGCCATCGGTGAACATACGGTTCATGTTCAAACCGAAGACCGTGGCGGCGCGGGCGCGATCATCGACACCACGGTCCACTGCAAGGGCCGCGTGCTCCACCGCCGGACCGTGAGCTACAAGGATTTACTGCCCCTCGACGTCGGCAAGGAAGCGGCGCTCAAGGCGCGCGTCGACCAACAGCACCGGGCCGTCGTCGACGAACTGCGTTCTGGAGCGCTCCGGCTGACGATCCCGACCGCTGCCGCGCCAGCCGCTATCCGGAAACCGCCCAAATTGAGGGCGCTCAAGGTGGATCTGACGAACGCCCGCACCTGGCTATCGGGCCGGAATGCCACCCTCGAGCTTCTGGTGCGCGACGGAGCCGGCCATCCCGTCGCCAGGGCAACGGCGAAAGCGCGGGTGGAAGGCGCGGCCGCGCCCTTTGAATCAAGCACTGAGACAGGTCCGGCGGGAATCGCCACGTTGCAATTCAAGATGCCCAAGCTCAGCGGCGAAGAGCCGGCTCTGGTAATTGAAGTAGCGCACAACGGCGCCAAGGGACTCTTGCGCTTTCAACTACGCGCTAAGCCCAAGAACTAGAAACCATGGAAACCACGGAAACCATCGCGATTGTGGTAAACGGCGAGAGCCGCCAAGTGCCCAGCGGCGCTTCTTTGGCCCGACTTCTGGAGCTGCTCGGCCTTCCGGCCGGCCGCGTGGCCGTCGAACGCAACCAGAAAATCGTTCCGCGCGGTGACTGGCCCACCACGGCAGTCGCCGAAGGCGACCGCTACGAAATCGTCCAGTTTGTAGGCGGCGGTTAGTCCGGACCAGGAGACCGGCCGGTTCGCCGCTCCTGTTTTTGGCGCCGCCATTCCTCGGCCGTAATCTCCCAGGTTTCAGACGGTAAGCGGCCGCAAACGTAGTCCCGATGTTCGCGCGAAACGATGCGCATTCCCTGCTTTACGGAAATTCGCCGCGAGGCCTCGTTGACGATGGCCTTCGGCGCGCGCAGCACCGGCTTGTCGAGCACTTCGAACCAGAAGTCCGTCACGGCGTCGCAGGCTTCCATCATCAAGCCTCGCCGCTGCAGTCGGGGATCAATCCAGAATCCGCGGTTCTCTCCTTCCCGGGTCAGAAGCGTGATGGCTCCAATAACCTGCTCGGGCGCGGCCTTGAGCCGAAGCGTCCAGTACCACAGCTCGCCGCGCGCGATCGCCGGCAGAGCCTGGTCCCGGATGTAGGTAAGAGCGCCGTCCGAGGGATAGGGCCACGGCACCACAGCATTCAGATAGCGCACGATCTCCCACTGCGCGAACAGCCTCTGCACTTGTTCCGCGTCAGCCAGATCGAGCGGAAGAAGAACCAGCCGCGCCGTTTCTAGCCTGGGTGTCATGGATAAGCCGGCGTCTACGGAAAACGAATTACAGTCCCTGCAACAAATGCCCCATCTTCTTTTTCTTGGTTTGCAGGTAAGCGCGCGAAATCTTTGAAATCCGCGGCTGGCAGGGAACTCGCTGCACGACTTTGATTCCGGCCAGCTCTAGTTGCCGCACCTTCTCCGGATTGTTCGAAAGCAGGCGGATTTCTCGCGCGCCGAGCTTGCGCAATATCTGCGCAGAAAAATCGTACTGGCGCGCGTCGGCCGCGAATCCGAGCGACTCATTGGCCTCGACGGTATCGAGGCCCCGATCCTGCAGTTCATAGGCGCGCAGCTTGTTCATCAAGCCGATGCCGCGGCCTTCCTGAGGCAGATAGAGCAAGATGCCGGCCGGCGCTTTGCCGATCTCTTTCATCGACAACTCCAGCTGCGCACGGCAGTCGCATCGCAGCGACGTCAACACATCTCCTGTCAGGCACTGCGAGTGTACGCGCACGAGCGGCACAGCCTTACGGGACTTGAACGGACCGCGAATTTTTCCGCGCACCAGCGCGACCGCCTCTTGGTTCGAACCCTGGCCCTCGAACCCGTGAATCGTGAAGCGCGCGTAGCGCGTCGGCAGCACCGCCTGCGCGACGCTTTTCGGCAAGCCGTTTTTCGATATTGCCTGGACCGTTCGATTTCTCTTGGCCATCAGAACCTTCCATTATAGCAGGCGGCCGACTTTCGCCTCGTCGGCGCGGAAACCGTCCTGCGCCGCGTGCTTTACAGATGGGCGAGGATTGATTAGCGTTACCTCAGATGGACATTGGTTTTTCACCGCGCGATTTTCTCCTAACGTTGCTGCTAAAGGTGACCGTGGCCGCCTCCATCGCCGCGCTCCTGGCGCGCTGGAACACGCTCCGCCGCGTGCTCTTCACGGAAGAGCGCGATGTGGACCAGAAGATCAAGCTCATGTTCTTCCTCACGCCGCCGCTGATCCTGGGAGTGACGCTGCGCTTGGTGGGCGCGCCCTACCGGTTTGCCGACCTTTCCCTTGAGGGCGCCTTCCTCATGGGCCTGCTGGGCGGCCGCGTCGTCGGTCCGATCGGCGGGGCCATCATCACCGTTCCCGCGCTGATCGCTCACGAGTGGCTGGCCATGCCCGCCGCCAGTGCCGCGGGCCTGCTAGGCGGTCTCATGCGCCAGGCCATTCCCAACAAAGAGGATCTTTGGAACTTCGGCCCGTTTACTTTTCTCAACATTCCCAAGGCTACGCTGCGCTTTTTCCGCAAAGCGGAGATTTCCTGGGAAATGCTGCCATTGGCCGCTTGTGTGGGCATTGAACTCGGCCGCGTAGCACTGGTGCTCGCTACCAAGCCCAAATGGCTGTTTGCCATCGATCCGCAGTGGAACTGGTGGCTCTGCCTTGCGGTCATCGCCACGCTCACCTCGGTGGCCGTTCCGTTAAAGATCTGGAACAACACGCGCATCGAAATGAACCTCGAGCGCCACCAGCAGCTGCTGCTCAAGGCGCGCATGGACGCGCTCTCGAGCCAGATCAACCCGCATTTTCTGTTCAACACGCTCAACACCGTTTCCGCGCTCATACGGGTTGATCCCGATACCGCGCGCGGCGTCGTGCTCAAACTCAGCAACATCCTGCGGCGCATCCTGCGCAAACACGAAACCTTCGTTGCGCTCAAAGAAGAACTGCAGTTCATCGACGACTATCTGGACATCGAGGTGGCCCGCTTCGGCAAGGACAACCTCGAGATCATCAAGGAAATCGACAACGAAACGATAGAGGCGTTCGTTCCGAGCATGCTGCTGCAGCCGATAGTGGAGAACTGCCTCAAGCACGGCCTCGCGCCCAAGATCGAAGGCGGCCGCATACGCCTTCACGCAGAGCAGCGCGGGGGCCGCTTGAAGATCGAAATCGAAGACAACGGCGTCGGCATCTCCGAAGAGCGCATGCCGCACGTCTACGTCGAAGGTATCGGCCTCAGCAATGTCCGGGAGCGCCTTCGCGTCCTCTATGGCACCGAGTTCCGCCTGGAGATCGAAAGCCGCCCGGGGCAGGGAACTCTCATCCGCATCGAAGTCCCCGAGCTCGCCTCCACCGCGTCGCCCCTGGAGGAAACGGTCCGCACGCTGTAACTAGCCAATGGCGGCAGAGGCCCCGCTGGCAAAGCGGGCTTGACAACCGCCAGTAATATCAGTATATTCTGTACAGACAGAAATGACTGTAACTTCGGCATACGACGTTTGCTGGTGCAAGGCGCCTACCAAGCCGGCCCGCATTGTCCTCATCGGCGGAAGCGGCCAGGTCGGCCATCTCCTCGCTCGCCATTTCCACGCAGGCGAGGCCGATGTCAGTGTGGTGGCCCGCACCACCTTTTCGGCTCCATGGCGGGTGGTGGCCTGGGATGGCCTGCACCGGGGCCCTTGGCAGAGAGAGCTCGAGGGAGCCGACGTTGTGATCAATCTCGCCGGGCGCAGTGTGAACTGCCGCTACCATCGCTTCAACCGCAGGGAGATTCTGGAATCGCGGGTTCGTTCGACCGAGCTGCTCGGCCTGGCTATGGGTGCTGCGCGGCGGCCGCCTGGCCTTTGGTTGAACGCAAGCACCGCCACCATCTATCGGCACTCGGTCGATCGCGAAATGACCGAGGAGTCGGGCGAAACGGGCGGCAACGAGCCGGACGCGCCGGAAAAGTGGCGATTCAGCATTGCCGTGGCCAAGGCCTGGGAAGAAGCCCTATTTTCAGCGAACACCCCAAACACCCGCAAGATTGCGCTGCGAAGCGCCATGATCATGAGCCCGGAACGCGGCGGCATCTTCGACGAGCTGCTGCGGCTGGTGCGGTTCGGTCTTGGCGGCCGGGCCGCCTCGGGCCTCCAGTTCATCTCCTGGATTCATGAGCGGGATTTCCGGCGCGCCGTGGATTTTCTGATCGGCAACGAAAAGATTGCAGGCGTGGTCAACATCGCTTCGCCCTGCCCAGTCGCAAATTCCGAGTTCATGCGGTCGCTGCGCGAGGCCTGGGGAACCGGCTTTGGACTTTCGGCCACGGAATGGATGCTGGAGTTGGGTGCCCTCCTCCTGCGCACCGAAACCGAATTGATCCTGAAGAGCCGCCGGGTAGTACCGGGGCGCTTGCGGCAACACGGATTTCGCTTCGACTTTCCGAGCTGGGACGAAGCGGCGGCGGATTTGGTCGCGAGATGGCGGTCGCAGCATCAACGGAGAGGAACGAGATGAGCAACGAGAGAAAGTCGACGCTGGCCCCGGTGGAAGAAAAATTCATCCTGCATTGGGGCGAGATGGGCACCAAGTGGGGCATCAATCGCACCGTCGCCCAGGTGCACGCCCTGCTTTATCTGGCTGCGAAACCTCTACCCGCGGATGTGATCTCTTCGACCCTCGCCGTTGCGCGTTCCAACGTCAGCACCAGCCTGCGCGAACTCCAGGGCTGGGGCATCGTCCGCGTCGTGCACGTACTCGGCGACCGCCGCGATCACTTTGAAACGCTCAAAGACGTCTGGGAGATCTTTCGCATCGTTGCCGAAGAGCGCAAAAAGCGCGAGATCGACCCCACCATGCGGGTCCTCGTGGAATGCGTGAAAGAGGCCAAAGCCGATGCGCACGGCGACGCGCAAACGGCCGAGCGCCTGACGTCCATGCTCGAATTCCTGACCGCCATGAGCGGCCTTTTTGAAGAGATTGTCCGCATGCCCATGCCCGCGCTCAAGGGCGTGGTGAAGCTGCGCGGGAAGGTAGTGACGCTTGTGGGCAAACGGGCCGGCTGATCGCAAACCGGCGGCAGGAGACGGAGCGAGACGATGATCACCCTTGCCGATGAACTCACCGACCGGAAGGAACGCCGCGCCCGCGGCTGGCTTTTCTTCGACGCCGACTGCCGGTTTTGTACCCGCATCGCGCGCCTTCTTGCTCCTGTTCTGCGCCGCCGCGGATTGAGCGTTGCTCCGCTGCAGGATCCTCGTGTCGCGGCGCTGCTGGGCATGTCCCGCCGCGAGCTTCTGACGGAACTTCGCTTTCTCCTGAGCGACGGCACCCAAGCCGGCGGAGCGGGCGCCGTTCTCGCGGTGGCGCGCGAAATCTGGTGGGCCCGTCCCTTGATCTGGCTGTCTGCTCTGCCGGGAGCCATGCGCCTTTTCGACGCGGGCTACCGGTGGGTCGCGTCCACAAGAGGGTGCGTCAGCCAAGCTTGTTCGGTCGAGTAGGAACCGGCCTCAAACGGAGGTGAAATTTGCCAGCGGCAAACTTCTGGAGTTGGGAGGGCCGGGTTTCTCGCGCCTCCTACTCGACGGTGGGCGTCCTTGCCTTCGCGCTGAAGTTCCTCGGCGACTGGCTGGTCGTGACCAAGGCTTTCCATCGGCCCTGGTCGCTGCTGAACTACTGGCGCCCGTTCGGCGCCATCAGCGGCATTCATTCGCTCTCGCTCGAGAATCGCTTTTTCGCCGGAACGATGCTGTTTGTGGCCTTGCCGTTCCTGTGGCTGGGTCTGGCCATGACCGTGAAGCGCCTGCGCGATGCCGGTCAGCCAACCTGGCTGGCCGCCCTGTTTTTCGCTCCGATCGTCAATGTGCTTTTCTTCTTGACCCTGGCGATCCTGCCCCCGGTTCGGGATGGGGAAAGGGAAGAAGGCACACCCTGGCCGGAGGTGCCCGCGCTAGAGAAGCTCATCCCCCGGAGCGGCCCCGCGAGCGCCGTCTTCAGCATCGTTCTGACCTGTCTGCTGGGCTTTTTGCTGGTCTTCCTCGGCACGGAAGTGATCGCCCAATACGGCTGGAGCCTCTTTGTGGGCCTGCCGTTTTGTCTCGGCCTGTTCGCGGTCCTGACCTTCAGCTATCACCAGCCGCGGAGTTTGCCGGAGTGTCTCGCGGTTGCCGTGCTGCCGGTGGCCATGTTGGGGGCGCTGCTTTTCCTGGTAGCCATGGAGGGGGTCTTCTGCTTGCTGATGGCCGCGCCCCTCGCGGCGACGTTGTCCCTCCTGGGCGGACTGCTTGGATTTGCGATTCAGACCGCGCACTGGGGGCGACGCCACGCCCACACGATTTGCGGAATGGTGGTTCTCATCTCGCCGGGTTTATTCGGTATCGAGCACTTCACCCGGCCGCAGGCCGGCGTCTTTGCGGTTCAAAGTGCAATCGACGTGGACGCGCCGCCCGAGAAGGTCTGGCAGAAAGTCGTCGCCTTCGCGGAGATCCCGCCGCCCAAGGAGGCTATTTTCCGCGCTGGAATTGCCTACCCCATGCGCGCCGAAATTGCCGGCCGCGGACCGGGTGCGGTCCGCCACTGTGTTTTTTCCACCGGACCCTTCGTCGAACCCATCACGGTTTGGGACGAGCCGCACCTGCTGCGGTTCCGCGTCACCGCCAATCCTGCTCCCATGAACGAGTTCACGCCGTACGGCCGCATTGCGCCCAAGCATCTTGACGGCTACTTCCAATCGCATCAGGGCCAATTTCGGCTGACCGAACTGCCGGACGGGCGCACCCGGGTTGAAGGTACGACCTGGTATTCGCATTCCATGTGGCCAGAATCCTACTGGCACTGGTGGTCCGACTACATCATTCATCGCATCCACCTGCGGGTCCTCGAGCACATCCGGGTGCGAGCCGAGGCCCCCGCACCGTCCTAGCCAGCTTGCTATGTGGGTTGCGATGCGCCGAGCTTCAAGCTGACGCGGCCCGCGTTTCCGAAAGTACGCGCTGATAGTAGCGTTCGTAAGAGGGAATGACATCGTTCGCGCAGAATTTCTTCTTGGCATTGGAGCGAGCCAGTTCGCCCATTGCACGGCCACGGTCGGAGCGCGCGAGCAATTCGATCGCGTGTTTTGCCGCCGCAGCCACATCACCGGGTTCGACCAAATAGCCGTCCAGGTTGTGCTCGATCACTTCCGGCACGCCGCCGACGTTGGTGGCAATGACCGGAACTTCGCAGGCCATCGCCTCCAACGCCGCCAATCCAAATGACTCCAGCTGAGAGGGCAGCAGAAACAGATCGGCTTCGGAAAGCAGCCGGTACACCTGGTCCTGTTTGCCCAGGAAGTGCACGTCTTTTTGTAGTTTCTTTTTCCGCACCAGATATTCGGCTGCGCCGCGGTCCGGCCCGTCGCCGATCAGTACCAGCTTGGCCGGCATCTTGGCCCGCACCTGCGCGAAAATCTCCACGCAATCGGCCACCCGCTTCACCGGCCGGAAATTCGACAGGTGCATCAGAATCGGTTCGCCCGCCGGCGCCCACTTGGCGCGCTGCACCGGGTTCGGCTGGCGCGTATAGAGATCGCAGTTCACAAAATTGGGAATCACTTCGATCGGCCGCTTGATGTCGAATTCCTTGAGCGTCTGTTTCAGCAGGTAGTGTGAGATCGAGGTCACGCCGTCGCTGTGTTCGATGGAGTACCTGGTGATGGGCAAGTACGACCGGTTGCTGCCGACCAGCGTAATGTCGGTCCCGTGCAGCGTGGTGATGAAGGGCAAGCGCCGCGGCGCTGCCATTGACCGCGCCAGCAGGGCACTGACGGAATGGGGAATCGCGTAGTGTACGTGCAGCAGGTCCAACGATTCCGCTTCGAACACCTCCAGCATCTTGGTCGCCAGGGCCAGCGCGTACGGCGGATGATCAAA
>Ga0306920_100001968_pt1 | contig 25657 bp, 23 predicted proteins | sample flu12Cox44000170_FD_204666 | JGI IMG/M metagenome (GOLD analysis project Ga0306920, IMG submission 204666) | Lab enrichment of tropical soil microbial communities from Luquillo Experimental Forest, Puerto Rico - flux4day.12C.oxic.44.000.170 (v2)... | ecosystem: Environmental > Terrestrial >...
GATTGATCGGTTCGTAAAAGCCTACCAGGAAACGGCTGCACCCTTTGAGTGGACCAAGGAGCTGGTGTACGCCTCGGCACCAAAGAAACGTTACTCTGATTTATGCAAGTACTAGTCTGCAGCCGAAAACAGCGACCCGCCAACGAAGCCGTCATCCAGGATGGACACAGCCTCTCAGTGATTTTGATCACAATCGGCGAAAGTAACCACCGAAATTGGTGTTTATTCATCGCCCAAACGTGGGAGCGACGTCGCAGGGTGTTCGCGTCAGAGTGATCGGCAGGAATCACGGCGAACCAGCGCTGGCCCCACTATTCAGCGCCCTCCCCTGCGTTTTAAGATAATTAGTCTCACATTGTACGAAGCCCAGATCCTGATACTCCGCTTCAAATCAAGAAGGGACTCATCCATCATGAACAGTTTCGGCAGTCATTCCGTTTTTCGCATAGATAACCACGACTTTGAAATCTACAAACTGGCAGCGGTAGAGAAGTACGGCTGCTCGATCGGCCATCTGCCGTATTCGCTGCGGATCCTGCTGGAAAATCTGCTGCGCCGCGAAGACGGTAAATCAGTAAAAGCCGACGACGTGCGCGCTCTCACAACGTGGACCGGCAAGACAGCTCCAGTGCAGGAGATCGCGTTCATGCCCAGCCGCGTGCTGCTGCAGGATTTCACCGGCGTGCCTGCGGTAGTCGATCTCGCCGCCATGCGTGATGCGATGAAGGCGCTGGGTGGCGATCCCAGGCGCATCAACCCGCTGCAACCGGCCGAGCTGGTAATCGACCATTCGGTGCAGGTGGACGAGTTCGGTACGAAGCAGGCGTTTCAGCTCAATGCGGAACTGGAGTTCCAGCGCAACAAAGAGCGCTACGCCTTCCTGCGTTGGGGCCAGACGGCGTTCAAGAACTTCGCCATCGTGCCGCCCGATACCGGTATCGTGCACCAGGTCAACCTTGAGTATCTGGCTCGTGTGGTCTTCATCGGGGAGCGCGGACCTTCGGGCCATCCGATGCTCTACCCGGACACGCTGGTGGGCACCGACTCACACACCACGATGATTAACGGCCTCGGCGTGCTCGGCTGGGGTGTCGGCGGAATCGAAGCCGAAGCCGCGATGCTTGGCCAGCCGGTGTCGATGTTGATTCCGCACGTGATCGGTGTTCGCCTGAAGAACCAGTTGCGGGAAGGCTCGACGGCGACCGACCTGGTGCTGACCGTCACCGAGATGCTGCGCAAGCACGGTGTGGTCGGCAAGTTCGTCGAGTTCTTCGGGCCTGGCTTGAGCCAGCTGCCATTGGCCGATCGCGCCACCATCGGCAACATGGCTCCGGAGTACGGCGCAACCTGCGGCATCTTTCCGGTGGACGAGGAAACGCTCCGCTACCTGCGGCTAAGCGGACGCACGGAAGAGCACATCCGCATCGTTGAGGCGTATTGCAAGGAGCAGGGCTTCTTCCAGACCGCAAACACGCCGGAGGCCGAATATACACACGTCCTTGAACTCGATCTGGCAACGGTCGAACCCAGCGTCGCTGGTCCAAAGCGCCCCCAGGATCGCGTGCCACTTTCGGGAGCAGCAAGGTCGTTTGAGCAGGCGTTACCCAGCCTGCTGAAACCAGGACAAACTGTCCCCCCTAAGCAGGCAGCTCGCTGGGAAGGTGAAGGCGGACATCCTGCTGCGCACGAAACACACGCAGCCACCGCAGTCGCAACCGAGGTTGCGCTGGAGGAAGCCTTGCATCACGGCAGCGTGGTAATTGCCGCGATCACCAGTTGCACCAACACGTCGAATCCCTATGTGCTTGTGGCTGCGGGCTTGCTCGCGAAGAAGGCTGTCGAAAAAGGTCTGACAGTTCCCAAGTGGGTGAAGACCTCGCTCGCTCCAGGATCGATGGTGGTCACGGAATACCTGACGCGCTCTGGCCTAATGCCTTACATGGAGAAACTGAACTTCCACCTCGTCGGCTACGGCTGCACCACGTGCATCGGTAACTCCGGGCCACTGCCGCAGGACGTATCAAGCGTGATCGGCGAAAAAGACCTTGTCGTCGCGTCGGTGCTGAGCGGCAATCGCAACTTCGAAGGCCGCATCAACTCCGAGGTACGTGCCAATTATCTGATGTCGCCGCCACTGGTCGTTGCCTATGCGCTCGCCGGACGCATGGACATCGATATGCACAAGGAACCGCTGGGTCGCGGCAACGGCAAACCGGTTTACCTGAAAGACATCTGGCCAACTGCCAAGGAAGTTCAGGATGTCGTGGCGAAGTACATCACCGGCGACCTCTTCCAATTGACGTACAAAGATGTCTTTCGCGGCGACGAGCGCTGGCGGGGTCTGCATGTACCTCAGGGTGAAACCTTCGCCTGGGACGACAGCTCGACGTATGTCAAGAATCCACCTTACTTCGAGAACATGCCGCGGGTGCCGGCTGCAGTGAGCGATATCTCCGATGCGCGCGTGCTCTGCTACCTCGGGCACAGCGTGACGACCGATCATATCTCACCTGCCGGTTCGATCAAGCCCAACAGCCCGGCGGGCCAGTATCTGATCTCGCATGGCGTGAAGCCGGCTGACTTCAACTCTTATGGCTCGCGCCGGGGCAATCACGAAGTGATGATGCGCGGTACGTTCGCCAACGTTAGACTGCGCAACAAGCTCACGCCCGACCGCGAGGGTGCCTATACACGGCATCTCCCGGACGGCGAAGAGATGTTTATCTTCGACGCGTCGGTGAAGTACCGCGCTGAGGGAACGCCGCTGTTGGTGCTGGCCGGCAAGGAATACGGCTCCGGGTCGTCGCGCGACTGGGCGGCAAAGGGCCCGCGCCTGCTCGGGGTACGCGCTGTTCTAGCGGAAAGCTTCGAACGGATCCATCGGTCAAACCTGGTCGGTATGGGGATTCTTCCGCTTCAGTATCTCGACAATGAGACTGCTGAGATCTGCGGGCTGACGGGCGAGGAGAGGTTTGACATCGTTGGTCTGGCCGACATGTTAAAGGACTTTGCACCGGGTAAAACCGTGAAGGTCCGGGCGACCAAAGCCGATGGAACCGTGATCGAACTCGACGCGACAGTGCGCATTGATACTCCGCAGGAGGTGTTGTATTACAAGCACGGCGGCATCCTGCAGTACGTGCTGCGCCAGTTGCTGCAGAGTAAGCCGGGCGCAGCCAGCGCGTAAGCCGGCGAATGATGACCATTTCGGTTGGGCGGGACATCCATCCTGCCCTTTTCATTAGCTTCGCCACAGCCCGCACACTTTTGCTGCCACAGTGACGTACCTCACAGACTCCCGTTGACGGTCCACGATATCGTCTTCTGAAACTCGGTTCCTGTCCCGCGGAAAGGCTTTTCGTCATGGCGACGACCGCTCCTGTAACCACCTCTCGCGTCCTCAACTCCCGCCTGGCGCAGCGCATCATGAGCGCTGAAGAGGCTGCGGCGCTCATACACTCTGGTCAGCAGATTGGAATGAGCGGATTTACCGGTTCCGGCTATCCGAAGGCAGTTCCTCCGGCCCTGGCACGGCGTATCGCCGAAGCCAATCTCCGCGGGCAGAAGTTCCAGGTCAGCGTCTTCACTGGCGCTTCGACTGGCCCGGAGCTCGACGGCGCGCTCGCCATGGCCGGAGGCATTCAGTTGCGGCTGCCGTATCAGTCCGATCCTGAAACACGCAAGCGCATCAACGCGGGCGAGATGGACTACATGGACATCCATCTCAGCCATGTTGCGCAGTTCGTGGAATACGGATTCCTGGGAAAACTCGATGTGGCGCTAATCGAGGTCGCCGCAGTGCTCGAAGACGGCCGGCTGCTGCCGAGTTCGTCGATCGGCAACAACAAGACATGGGTCGACCAGGCTGAGCACGTCATGATCGAGGTGAACGCGTGGCAACCGGCAGCGCTCGAGGGAATGCACGACATCTACTATGGTCTACAGCCACCACCGAATCGTGGCCCTATCCCCCTGGCGCATCCCGGTCAACGTATCGGCTCCCCCTACCTGGAGGTCGCGCCAGAGAAGGTTGTCGCGGTAGTCCTCACCGATTCTCCCGATCGCAACAGCCGGTTCAAGGCGCCGGACGAAGCTTCACGACGGATTGCCGGCCACATCCTCGAATTCCTGAGCTGGGAGGTGCAAAAGGGTCGCATGCCGGCTAACCTCCTGCCGCTGCAATCGGGCGTCGGGAACATCGCGAACGCAGTATTATTCGGCCTGGAACAAGGGCCCTTCGAGGGACTCACCTCCTACACGGAAGTCATCCAGGACGGCATGATCCGGCTCTTAAAGTCGGGCAAGTTGACCTCGGCTTCGGCGACGGCGTTTTCGCTCAGCCCGGAAGTGCTGAATGAGGTCAATGCCGATATGATCAGCTATCGTGATCGCATCGTTCTGCGGCCGCAGGAAATCTCGAATCACCCAGAGATCATCCGGAGGCTGGGTGTGATAGCCATGAACGGCATGATCGAGGCGGACATCTACGGCAACGTCAACTCGACGCACGTGATGGGATCGCGCATCCAGAACGGCATTGGTGGTTCGGGTGACTTCGCTCGCAATGGGTATCTCTCTATTTTCATGGCGCCGTCGATCGCGCAACGTGGAACGATCTCGACCATTGTGCCGATGGCGTCCCATGTGGATCATACTGAGCACGACGTGTCAGTGGTTGTGACCGAGCAGGGCCTGGCCGATCTGCGCGGCCTGTCACCGAAGCAGCGCGCCCAGCTGATTATTGAAAAGTGCGCGCACCCAGACTACAAGCCGCTGCTGTTGGACTATCTCAGCCGCGCCGACCGGCTCTCCTACGGGCTCCACACCCCGCACCTTTTGACCGAGGCCTTGGGCTGGCATAGCCGCTATCTGCGCAGCGGCAGAATGCGCCCGCAGGAAGAGAACTGACAGCAACCAGAAATTTGCGCGATGCAGGGCAGGTTCTCAGCAGCCTGCCCTGCGTCTTTTACAATGCTGCTGTTTCAAGCTGGGGAGGTCGCGCATGAGAATGACTGCTGCTGTTCGACGCTTGGTTGGTTTTGCAATCTTCGTATTCGCGGCGGGCAGCGCCTTTGCCCAGACGCCATCGCCAGCGTTGCTTGTGCTGGAGAAGGGAGACGGCTCGCTGGCGATCGTTGATCCCACCAGCCTGAAAATCGTGGCTCGCGTGCCCGCCGGAACCGACCCTCATGAGATCGTTGCTTCCGACGATGGCAAATTCGCGTACATCTCGAACTATGGCGCTTTTGCCACTCCACAACACACCCTTTCCATCGTTGATCTCGCGACGCAAAAGCCGCTGCCCGGCGTCGATCTCGAGACCTTAGTCTCGCCGCATGGTCTCCAATTTGCGGACGGCAAGGTCTACTTCACAGCCGAAGGCAGCAAGGTGATTGGCAGCTACAATCCCGCCAACAACAAAGTCGACTGGGTGCTTGGCATCGGCCAGAATCGTACCCACATGTTGGTGGTCAAAGAAAACGCGACTCGTATTTTCACCTCTAACGTCAACTCTGACAACATCACTTTTCTCGAACGCAACAAGAATGCCGACGCCTCCGGCTGGAGTGCGACGTTCGTCGCTGTGGGTAAGGGGCCAGAAGGGTTCGATGTCTCGCCCGACGGCAAGGAGCTGTGGGCCGCCAACTCGGACGACGGAACAGTCTCCGTCATCGAGGTCGCTAACAAAAAGGTTTCGCAGACCATCGACGTGGCGGCAAAGCATTCCAACCGGCTGAAGTTCACGCCCGACGGAAAGCTGGTGCTGGTTTCTGATATCCGCGGCGGTGACCTTGTGGTGCTTGACGCAGCAACCCGCAAGCCAATCAAGCGTATCAATCTCGGTCACGGCATTGCCGGCATCCTGATCGTGCCGGATGGCACGCGCGCCTTTGTCGCTGTCAGTCCCGACAACAATGTCGCGGTCGTGGACTTGAAGGCGCTCACCGTGACTGGCCGGATCGCGACCGGCAACGGTCCCGATGGCCTGGCGTGGGCGGTCAGGAAGTGAGAGCCGCGACCAAAACGGCCTGGTGTTGTGGCGGCACGCTTCCACTCTTTGTCCCGGCTCCTCCCGCGAGCGGAGGGACTTGCGTTTCAAACAAGATCAGGTTTTCTGCGACAAGCCTAAGGCAGGCTCTCGACGCTCCTCGGCTGCGCCTCGGATCGTTCGGAATCAAGAAATGATGGTAAAGGTCGAGACCTGAAGCAAATAGGCGAGGTGTCAACCGACAATCGAGAACTGCGTTCAGTGTCCCCCGTGGTACGGGTGGCCTTTCAATATGGTAAATCCACGATAGAGCTGCTCCAGTAACACCACGCGCGCGAGCTCGTGGGGCAGCGTGATCTTGCCGAATGACAGAATATTCTTCGCCTTGAGGCGGGTTGCATCCGTCCAGCCATCGGCCGGGCCAATGGCGAACAGCAGCTCCTGCGTACCGTGCGATTGGTGGTAGTCGAGAAAGTTGGCGATTTCTTCCGAGGTGAGCTGCTTACCGCGCGAGTCGAGCAGCACCAGCAGCGGAGCGCTGCGCGAGCTGCTCTTCCCGGCCTCCCTCAGTAGCGCTTCCTCTGACGCCAGCTCCATTGCTTCGCACGCTCCGAAGTGCGATAAGCGTTTCAGGTATTCCGCGGTAAGGGACTGAATGGGCACGCTGCGCGTCTTGCCAATCCATGCGATGCGAAGCTTCATCGCCTCTCAAGGTCTCTTGCGCGCCGGACCGCGTTTGCGCGATGGGCTTTTCAGCGAGTGTTTTACGGCAGAGCGATTCGGCGATTTGGCAGAGGCTCTCGCCGTCGTACGTTTGACAACAGCTTTCTTCATTGGTGGCTTGCGCGCAGGCTTCTCGAGATCGGCAAGTTCAAGGCGCAAGGCGGTCTTCCACAGACGCTCCAAGTCATAAAACCTGCGTGCAGGGTCGGAAAAAACGTGCACCACAAAATCGACGTAGTCGAGCAGGATCCATTCGCCATGCTTGTACCCTTCCGTATGGCTGGGATTTTGTCCGGCGAGGCTCAGTTTTTCGTCGACCTCATCGGCGATAGCTTGCATCTGCCGCGGGTTCGCGGCCGAGCAGATGACGAAATAGTCGGTAAAGCCGCTCGCGTGCGCGTCCAGTTGCAGAATGCTGATGGCTTCCGCCTTCTTCGCCTGACAGGCGCGAACAGCAATGGCGACGTGTCCCCTCAAATCATTTTTCTTCATGCGTGAGGCTCATTTACCTCCGGGCCGCTTTTCCCTTTAGGTCTCCGCCACAATACAGATGCTCTTTGTGAATGTACTCGGCGACGGCGTCGGGCACCAGCCTCTTCAAAGCTCCTCCCCGGGCAACAGCGGCGCGGATCTGCGTTGCCGAGACGTTCTCGTGCGTCTCAGGCAACAGCTGCAGGGTCACACCGGGTAGCACCAACGGGCCGTCGATCTTCTGCTTGCGGAAGAGCTTTGTGATTGACGCCTTTGGCCGCAGCTTTTCTGGCAACGACGACGCCACGTCGGCCAAAGAATAGCCTGGACGCGAGGCAACAATGAAGTCGCACTCACTCAACAGAGCCTCAGGTTGGTACCACTTCGCGATATCCTGGAAGGCGTCCATCCCGATCAGAAAATATAAACGGTCGCTTTTGCCCAGCAGTCGCTTCACGCGGCGCACTGTCTCGATCGAGTAGCTGGGCCTGCGATCTTGGGCAGCGTCGAGATCGGGAGCCTCCACCAGCGACGGCAAGAAAGCTTTTTCTGCCGCTAGCGCGAGTGACACCATGGCATAACGATGGTAGTACGAGGTAATCGGCTCCTCCTGTTTATGCGGTGGAATGTGAGCTGGAATGAACCACACCTCTTTCAGCCTGAACTTGTCAACAGCGGCGCGGGCTACCTTGAGATGTCCGCGATGGATGGGATCGAAGGTTCCGCCAAAGATTGCGATGTTCATCGGCAGCAGCCTGCAGTTCGTTACCTGTAGTTAGTCGTTAGCGCGGAGCAGAAGCTCACGGTAATTTTGGAGCATTTCACGTAACCCTCACACTCTTAACAGGATGTAAGCACATAGTCCTTGCAACTCCACTCCCCAGCACTGCTCTCAGTGTAGCCACGATCAGCAGAGCGAGCGCGTCGACGAGTACAAGCAAACCAAACGGAGAAGACGTCGGAGCACTTGCCCATGCTTGCTGACGGAATCTCAAGCCCTCGATCATGCCCTATGATGCTAGAACTATTTGCTAATCGCTGCTTTTCTAAGCTTATCTACCAGCTTCGCCATGGCCCGCTTCAGGTCATCGATACCTTCGCTGGTTACGGCGGAGACCGGGTACAGCTGTAACGTCTTGCGCGTGCAGTAGCGCTTCAACTTTGCCAGCTTGTCTTTGTCTGCGGTGTCAATCTTCGATGCGATCACGATGGTGGGTTTCTTGTCGAGTTCGCTGCCGAACGTCGCCAGCTCGCGCTTGATGACTTCATAGTCTTCGACCGGATCAGGCCGGCCACTGGCGTAGGAGACATCGACCAGATGTCCCAGCAGCCGAGTACGCTCGATGTGGCGCAGAAACTGCGTTCCCAACCCCGCGCCATCGCTAGCGCCTTCGATGAGTCCGGGGATGTCGGCCACCACGAAGCTGATTTCCTTTGGCTCCTCGCCCACCACAACCACGCCAAGGTTGGGCTGCAAGGTCGTAAACGGGTAGTCGGCGATTTTGGGACGAGCCGCTGAAATGCGTGAAATCAGTGTACTTTTGCCGACGTTGGGGAAGCCGACGAGTCCGATATCAGCCAGCAGCTTCAGCTCGAGCCGGAGCACCCGCTCCTCTCCCGGAAAGCCCAGCTCGTGCTCGCGGGGAGCCTGATGCGTCGAGGTCGCGAAGCGCGCATTGCCGCGTCCACCCCGCCCGCCCCGAACCACCACAATGCGCTCGTCGGGGTGCGAAAAATCGTGCACCCGCTCGCCGGTGAGGTCGTCGTAGACGATGGTTCCGATTGGAACCTTCAGAACGATGCTCTCGCCCTCTCGACCCGTCTTGTTGGAACCCTCGCCATGCCGGCCACGCTCGGCGTTGTACTCAGGATTGAAGCGGAAGTGCACCAGCGTATTGTGACTCTCGCTGGATTCCATGATGACATCGCCGCCACGGCCTCCATCGCCACCTGAAGGGCCCCCACGGGGCACAAACTTTTCGCGGCGGAAGGCCATGCAGCCATTGCCACCGTCGCCTGCTTTGACCCGGATTTTGGCTTCGTCAACGAACATGCGGAACAGTAGTCATCGATCGGTTGTGCGCAGGCCGAGGTTGTATGCGTCTTCGCCGCAAATCGCGATTGGAAGGGATCAAACCGACCTAGCACCTCCCGGGCTAAATCCCCTCCCACAAAGGTGCGCGAGGACGGAGGCCTGACGGCCTGCTTTGGCCAAGACCTGTTCCCTGCACCGCTTAACCTGGTCGCGTCCAACAAAAAGGCCTCGCGCGAACGAGGCTTTTTCAGAGATTGCAGTGGATGACCGGCTAGTTGCTCGACTCCAGCGGAATGATCGACACGAACTTGCCACTCTGGCCACGGTCCCTGAACTGAATCGTACCGGTGACCTTGGCGAACAGGGTGTCGTCTTTGCCACGGCCGACATTGTTGCCCGGTTTGATGCGGGTGCCGCGCTGCCGCACGATGATGGCCCCCCCCGAGACAAGCTGGCCTCCAAATGCCTTGACGCCCAGCCGCTGCGCGTTGGAGTCGCGTCCGTTACGTGAACTGCCTAAACCTTTTTTGTGTGCCATTGTATTTCCTCGAGGGTGAAGCCCCTCTTCGTTCCTGCTGCCGGTTCGCGGCGCTAGGCGTTGTGTTGCCTGCCACCCACAGTAATGCCGGTGATCTTCACCGCTGTGAAGGGCTGGCGATGTCCATTGAGCTTCTTGTACTGCTTCTTGCGCTTGTAGTGGAAGACCAGCACCTTGTCGCCGCGGCCCTGCTCAATCACTTCGCCGGTGACAAAGGCGCCCTCGGCCTTGCCGATCTCCCCCTCAGCACCGCTCACAGCCAGCACCTGGTCGAACTTGACGTTGTCGCCCTTGGCCTGGGGCAGCTTCTCAACCTCGATTACGTCCCCGGGTGCGACGCGATACTGCTTTCCCCCGGCGCGGATCACCGCGTACATGGCAATTCCTCCGATAGAACTTCGAGCGCAAAGATGATCGCGCGAAAACCTACCCGGCTATCTTCAATGTGCGCTTGCACCTATATCTTCAATGTGCGCTTGCACCTACCCGGCGACAGGAAAAGCCTTCACGGGCTAGGTGGCCCGACCGCAGGGTGTCCCCGGCAGGGACCTTGGTAGTACAGGCAAACTATAGAATTTTAGCGTGTTTGGCCGGCAGGGTCAAACGCATGAATCAGATGTCACGGTTCTGTCCGGCTTGAATCCGTGAAATTGGAACCCGCAAATTAATGGCCAAGATGCCAGATGGCCGCTCGCACAGAGAACAGGGCCAGGATCATCGCCGACAGCTGGAAATGGTGGTATGTGAAGGCCCCTGTGATCGGAATCGCCCTTGTTGTGATGAACCTTACGAGGCGGAGTCATCATGCCAAGGTGTCGGAATCAGGCCATTGAGGGAAGGGTTAGCACAGAGGTCTCCACGATGTACGGCGAAGGCATGGCAGAAGAAGGCACCTGGCTGACCGAGCCCGTTTTCCAGGGCTGGAATCTGCGCCGGAGAAACGGAAGACAGCATATTGTCACCATACTGTACGGGCGGCAAAACCAAGGTTAGTCAACAATTACGAGTACTGTACGGCAATGAGAATAGCCGCTTCCAACGGCTCGTTACATCCGGAAGGGCTAAAAAAAATGACGTTTTATGTCAAACAATATGACGACGGTGAAGTGGACATCTCTACTCCCTGTGAACTAGACGAAGTCGAGCTGGCTATTCGCCTGCTGGAGCGGAAACAAGCAAGGAAGCGAATTGTGGATCTGGCCGAGACATTGGCTACGAGCGAAAGTGAGTAGTCCCACGCTCAGAGCAAACCAATCTTCGCCGGGCAAAGGCCACCCTCGCCCCCGTCAGGCATAATCCCTAAGTGCGGGTATCTGACTTCGAGTACCATCTTCCTGCTGAGCTCATAGCCCGGGAACCGCTTGCTGATCGCTCGTCTTCTCGGCTGTTGCACCTCGACCGTGCTACCGGCGCGCTGGAGGATCGCCGCTTTCGCGAACTTCCTGATCTTCTGCGCCCGAATGACGTGCTCGTCTTCAACAATACGAAGGTGTTGCCGGCACGCCTTTTTGGTCACCGCAGCGGCTCGCGGGCGCACCGGTTGTCGCCGGACAACCCGGCTTCCAGGGAATTCCTGCGCGGTCGCGTTGAGGTGCTGCTAACGAAGCAACTCTCGACCACATCACTCGAATGGGAAGCACTGGTACATCCGGGCCGCAAGCTCGGCATTGGTGAACGGCTGTATTTCGGAGCCAGCGCTACGGAAGAATCTCATGAACTGGCGGCGGAGATTACTGGTCGCGGTACCTTCGGCGAGCGGCACTTGCGCTTCGATCCGGTTAGCAATTTTTTCGCTGTACTCGAGCGCATCGGTCACATTCCGCTGCCTCCTTACATCGACCGGCCCGACACGGCGGCCGACCGCGTGCAATATCAAACCGTCTATGCGAAGCCACTGGGCTCAGTCGCCGCACCGACGGCGGGGTTGCACTTCACAGCCGAAATTCTCGACCGCATTCGGAAACGCGGCATCGAGACTGTCGAGATTACCCTGCATGTGGGACTCGGCACGTTCCAGCCTGTACGAGTTGAGATTGTCGAGGAACACAAGCTGCACTGCGAATGGTATGAGATTTCCGCGGATGCGGCACAACGCGTCGAGCGGGCGCGCGATGGCGGCTGCAGGATCGTGGCAGTTGGAACGACCGCAGTGCGCACCTTGGAGTTTGCCGCCCAACAAGGTCCTGATGGACGGATTACAGGGCAGAGTGGCGAAGCCGACATCTTCATCTATCCGGGATTTCAGTTTCGAGTCGTAGGCGCGCTGCTGACCAACTTTCATCTGCCAAGATCCACGCTGTTGATGCTGGTGTCCGCATTTGCGGGGCGCGAGAAGGTCTTGCGAGCTTACGAACATGCGGTTCATGAGCGATATCGCTTCTATTCTTATGGAGATTGCATGTTGGTGGAATGATCGCTCGTCGCTTTTCACCTTCGGCTCATCGTGCTTGTTTTCTGCTTTCTGCCCTCTGCGTACCGGTTCGCGTTTGAACTTGCCTTTTCATCGTTGTGTCATTCGAGAACCGATGGTGTGTGCACGAGAGGCGACTCTTTACTGCGATGGTCGAGGATACTGCGACACTTGAGCCGCGCAAGGGCGCGATGAAGTGAGCTGGCTCATCAGCGCCGGCTGAAAATGAAACAATGCTACGGACCGCGTAGCCGCGATAAGGTTCTCCTCCACACCTTTAAGTCCAACCGGAAAGACCCGCGCTCTGGACAGTCACAGCGGGACGACGGCCCGCGAAGGCGGCTTCCGCTTGTTAGAATTATTTCTTGCCCTCTACGAAAAAGACCACAAAATCCGCGACTGTCTCCAGCGCTACAAAACCTGCGGCTGCCGTCAAACCTGCAATGCCCGTCCTAGCGGAACCAGCTGATTCGAAGGGTCGCATTTACCTGATCGATGCAATGTCGTTTATCTTTCGCGCCTATCACGCCATGGCGCGGCAGCGGCCCATGTCAACCAAGACAGGGATTCCTACCAGTGCGACCTTCGTCTTCGTCAACATGCTTCGTAAGTTGCGGGCAGACTTCTCTCCGCAATATCTGGCGGCAGTATTTGACGTGGCCGCGCCGACCTTCCGTGACCAACAGGCGACTGCGATCACGAGTGTGCGCAAATTCGATGTGAAGACGCAGACCTTCGTTGACGTCGCTTACGGCGGCTACAAGGCTAATCGAGCCGAGATGCCAGCCGACCTGGCGCAGCAGATTCCTTACATTCGGCGCGCGCTGCAGGCGTATCGAATTCCCATACTTGAGGCTTCAGGCTTTGAGGCCGATGACGTAATCGGCACGCTGGCGCGCAAAGCTGCCGACACCAGCTACTCCGTCTTCGTCGTCTCCAGCGACAAGGACATGATGCAGCTGGTCAGTGAGCGTATCCGCGTCCTGAATCCGCCGAAGGACAACCTGATTTGCGATGCCGCGAAGGTGGAGGAGATTCTCGGCGTGCCGCCGGAGCGCGTGGTCGACGTGATGGCCCTCCGTGGGGACTCTATCGATAACATTCCCGGGGCGCCCGGCATAGGCGACAAAGGATCGGTCGAGCTGATTCAACGCTTCGGCTCTGTCGAAAATGCCTTGGAACATGCGGCGGAGATTGAGCGCAAGACCTACCGAGAGTCGTTGCAGAACAACCGCGACGTCGTGTTGCTGAGCAAAGAACTTGCCAGCATCAAAACAGACGTCGCCGTGGACTTCGATCCCGAAGCCATGCGTGCGCACGAACCCGATGCCGCCGCAGCGTGGGCCTTGTTTACAGAGCTGGAATTCACCACTCTCGTGCAGGACTTCCTGAACGAAAGCGTCGAGTTGGGCGAGACGGACTATCGGGAAGCCAGGTCGGCTGCTGATGTGGAGGCTGTCTTAGCCAGGGCGAAAACGGAAGCGGCCCTTGCAATCGCCTTCGAGGCGCCTGCCGTGTCCGCTGCAGTTTCCCAAGAAGAAGAACCACGCGAAGCTGAGCAGGCTGACGGGCAGCTTCGATTTTCCGACGCCCCTGTCGCCCGTCCAGAGCCCAGCGCAAACCTGCGAGCCGCGATTGCAGCCGAGGTTGGCAAAGCTCTCACGCTCACCTTGGATGATTCCGCACCCTCGCGATTGCTGAAGACATTCCTCGGTGATGGAGCGGCTCCGAAGATCGTTCATGACTCCAAGTCGGGCATGCATCTCCTCGGTCAGCACGGAGTTGTGCTCGCCGGAGTCCGGCACGATCCGCTTCTCTATGCCTACCTGCTCGATCCGACGTATTCGACCTACGGTTTGAGTCAGATTGCCTTTCGCCAGTTCAATCTGAAGCTCGGCCCTTCCGCTGCTGAAACGGCGGACGTGACACTGCGGCTCGCCGTAAAACTGAGTGAGGCAGTCGACAAGGCGGGGTTGCGTAAGGTTTATGACGAGATCGACCTGCCCATGGTCCCCGTGCTGGCGCGCATGGAGGACGCTGGGGTCAAGCTTGACTGCGACGTTCTGGCTGACATGTCGAAGCGTTTGGAACATGAAGCTGATGCCAAGGCGCGCGAAATCTACGAAAAGTGCAGCATTGAATTCAACATCAACTCACCCAAGCAACTGGGGGATGTGTTGTTCAACAAGCTGAACCTGCCAAAGCCGATCAAGTACGGCAAGGGCAAAACTATCTCAACCGCTGTCGAGGTCCTGGAAGGGCTGGCTGCCGAGCACGAGGTCCCACGGCTGGTTTTGGAATACCGTCAACTTACGAAGCTAAAGTCGACCTACGTCGACGCGCTGCCGGCCCTCCTTAACTCATGCACACTGCGGTTGCATACGACGTTCAACATGGCGGGTTCCGCAACCGGACGATTGTCGTCGGTAAACCCCAACTTGCAAAATATTCCGATCCGAACGGAACTTGGACGCGAGATCCGCGCGGCCTTTATCGCCGAACCTGGGCACGTGCTGCTCGCCGCCGACTACTCGCAGATCGAGCTACGGTTGCTGGCGCATCTGTCCGCCGACAAGCTGCTGATCGAGGCCTATCGCACGAACCAGGATATTCACACCCTGACCGCGTCACAAGTCTTCGGGGTGCCACCGCTGATGGTGAATGTCGAGCATCGCCGCCGCGCCAAAGCGGTGAACTTCGGTATCGTTTACGGACTCTCACCGTTCGGATTGTCGCAGCAACTTGGCATCGACACGAAGGAAGCCAGGCGCTTCATCGATGCTTACTTCGCGACTTACAGGGGGGTGCGGCAGTTTATCGATCGCACCCTGGAACAGGCACGTGTTGACCACAGGGTAGCGACAATTTTCGGTCGGGTCCGGCCAATTCCCGACATTCATAGCAAGAATGCAAATCTGCGCGGTTTCGCCGAGCGCACGGCAGTCAACACACCGCTGCAAGGCACGGCGGCCGATCTGATCAAGCTGGCCATGATTCGTATCGACTCCAAATTACGCGAACGCAAACTCCGGTCGCGGATGCTGCTACAGGTGCACGACGAACTCGTGTTCGAGGTGCCGGATGACGAGATCGAAACCATGCGACAGCTGGTGACCGACCAGATGGAGAATGTTCAAGCATTGCAGGTGCCCCTCAAGGTGGAGATTGGCGTTGGCCCTAACTGGCGCGACCTGGAATAAGGATTTACCATTGCTTGACTTCGAAGGGGTCAGCACGTGGGTGGCCGACTCTCACCGCAACAGACTGCATGGTTCACCAAGGAGGTCGCCGCATATATCCACGCGCAACGCAACCTCTACTATCCTCTTGCCAAACCACTGGCGTTCGGCGAGAGCTGGACCGGCTACTTCCCACAAATTGACCTTGAACGTATCCGAATCCTGGAGCCGGGACGAGAGCGCGTCGCCAATCCACCTTTTTACTCGGAGCTTGAGAAGCTCGGTTTTACCGGCCTGCCAAACTTTTCGACCATGGCCGCCATCACCTATGACGACGTAGTTGTATTTCATGACCAACTGACGCAGCAGCTCATCTTTCACGAACTCGTGCACGTCACCCAGTACCGTCTGTTAGGAGTCGAAGAGTTTGCACGGCTCTATATTCTCGGTTACTTGCAGAGTGGGTACGAGGGAACGCCGCTGGAAAAATGCGCTTATGAGTTGGATGGCCGCTTCATCATGGGCGCCCGGCCATTCGATGTGGAATCGGAGGTGAAGGCGTGGATTGACGGGAAACGGTTTTGATCGGACGCGGGGATGACATGCTCGTTCGAACTCAAAAAATGTTGCATAGATATTGAGACCGTAGCGTCGTAATGATGCGATTCCCGAAGACTCAGGCCGGACGCCGTTTGCAGGTTAAATCTATACGATACTCACACCGTCTGCCTGCTCGTGCGCGTGATAGCTGGAGCGCACCAAGGGACCCGACTCGACGTGACGGAAGCCCATCTTCAGTGATTCTTCTTTGAGGAAACGAAACTCGTGCGGTGTATAGAGACGAGCGACAGGAAGGTGATCCTTCGACGGCCGCAGGTATTGGCCGATGGTCAAAATGTCAACCTTGCGCTCGGCCAAATCTCGGAATGCCGCCAGTAATTCTTCAGCGCTCTCGCCCAGGCCAACCATGACTCCGGTTTTGGTTGGAATTGCGGGATTCATCTGCTTGGCGCGCTCCAGTAACCGCAGGGTGCGTTCGTAACGAGCCCCGGAGCGAGCCACACGATAGAGGCGAGGAACGGTCTCGGTATTGTGATTGAGGATGTCGGGCCGGGCATCCATTACGATGCGGAGAGGCTCTTCGAGTCCCTGAAAATCAGGGATGAGGACTTCAACCCGGCACTCGGGCAAGCGCTTGCGAATCTCGGTGATGGTGTTGGCAAAGACGCGAGCGCCTCCCACGTTGTCGTCATCGCGGTTTACGCTCGTCACCACGGCGAACTTCAGTCCAAGCTTCTCGACGGCTTCGGCAACCCGGGCTGGTTCCTCGAAATCAATCGGCTGCGGGCGCCCTTTGGGTACTGCGCAGAAGCCACAGCGACGCGTGCACAGGTTTCCCAGCAACATGAATGTGGCAGTTTTGTGATTCCAGCATTCGCCGATGTTGGGACAGTGCGCCGACTCACAAACGGTGTGCAGGTTCAGACTGCGGGCTAGTGTCTTTAGGTTGTGATAGTTCTCGCCCAGGGGGGCGCGCGCCTTGAGCCACTCCGGTTTAGGAACCGGCTGACGCGGGCCAATCTCGATCTGGATCAGTTCTGCTGCGGAGGCCATTCGATGCTTCTATTGTACGATGCCGGTAGCAAGAGTAGTCGCAGATCCCGCAGAACCCACTGTCTCATTTTCGCGGTGCCTTCAAACCCCGGGTAAAATTTTGAGGGATCGCAATGAAAGAAAGCTGGATCATTCTGATGCTCTTGCTCGCCGGCGGCCTGCCCTCGTGCGCGCAAGAGGCCAACTCAACACAGAGCCCGCCTCCCTCTAGCGCCGCGAGAGCGGACCAACAGACCAACCCCTCAACTGCAAACCAGGACACAAGCCCAGCCAGCACCGACCAGGCAACCAGGCCCGCGGGCACCAAAAGCACCACACTCATCGGCTGCTTAAGCGGACCGGCGGCAAACGGCAACTTTACCCTCAACAGCATGCAGCACCGCACTGGTGTGGAGGTCCTGGGTCCGGAGGACTTAAAGAACGCCGTGGGAAATAAGGTCAAGCTGACCGGGACGTGGCAGCCTGCATCGGAAGAACCTCTACAGCAAAAGCCAGGTAAGCCGGCACGGCGTTTCCAGGCAACACAGGTCGAGGTGCTCTCGCAACATTGCCAGGCTCCCAGTCCGACTACCCCGAATAAGAAGAAGTGGGTCGGGCCTGGCTAAGCCGCCCACTGGGGACAGCAGGCTCTGGATTACGCTTCACGATCACAGAACTGAGGCAATTCAACGCGTCGGCCTAAGCTGAAATGTTTTCTGTGATCCGTTTGCAAGACACGCTCCTGCGGCTCACAGTCAGAACAGTTTTTTGGAGTCCAGCAGTATTGTCACCGGCCCTCGGTTCACCAGCTCAACCTGCATCATTTCCTGAAAGCGTCCAGTTTCGCAGCGTAAGCCATGGGTTCGAACCCTGTTCACGAAATATTCATAAAGCTCTTTGGCATGCTCAGGACGCGCCGCTGCGTCGAACGATGGCCGTTTGCCCCGCCTGACGTCTCCGAACAACGTGAACTGGGAGACCGCCAACACCGCTCCTCCGGTATCGAGGACACTGCGGTTCATCTTGCCATCTTCGTCTTCGAAGATACGCAGTCCGACGATTTTGTCGGCGATGTAGTCCGCGTCGACGGCGCTGTCGTCCTGCGCTACCCCGACCAGAACTAGCAGTCCCTGATCAATTCCGCCTGTAAGCTCGGCCGATACCTTCACAGACGCCCGGCTCACCCGTTGCACCACGGCGCGCATGGCAGCGTTGTACCACATCCATGGCAGCCGGCCGAACAGCGACGGTCGGAAGGATTGGCCTGTTGAAGAGCTCGATCTCTGAGCTCGCTTATGGGCCTCTGCCAACGCACATTGGCTCAGATCTTGGGGATATGTTCGTCCAACTCCTGCGTTGACCGTCCCAAAGCACACCGTTTAGGATGAATCGGGCATCTTTAAAACTCGGGCGCTATGGAACTGTTTGCATCTCCTTAGCCTTCTTTACGGGGTTGTTTGTTGCGGTTAGACTGGCGGGTTTGCGTAGCGCAGCGGAGCGCACCAGGAGAACGAATCGATGGCAGCGATTGAAGAACGAGTAAAGCAGATCATTGTAGAGCAGTTGGGCGTGGATGAAGCAGAGGTCACGCCGACGGCTTCGTTCGTAGACGACCTTGGGGCGGATTCCCTCGACACGGTCGAGCTGGTCATGGCCTTCGAAGAGGCGTTCGATATCGAGATCCCCGATGAAGACGCGGAAAAAATCCGTACCGTGCAGGATGCCGTGTCGTACATTGACCAGCACGCGAAGGCGAAGAAGTAGCACGCTCACTCTGGTCAGCTGCCCCAAAATCTTCCGCTCTGGCGGGGCACGGCTTGGGCGCCCGCGTCAACTGACACATCAAGGTTTAGGCCTGCCCCGCGCGGCAGGTTGAAAGGAGACTGCTGACCTCATGGCATCCGTAGAAGAGCGGGTCAAACAGATCATCGTGGAGCAACTCGGGGTGGATGAGAGTGAGGTGACGGCGAATGCATCCTTCGTCGATGACCTCGGCGCCGACTCACTCGACACCGTCGAATTGGTAATGGCCTTTGAAGAGGCCTTTGAGATTGAAATTCCGGATGAGGATGCAGAAAAGATTCGTACTGTGAAAGACGCCGTTGATTACATCAACGCGCACGCGAAAGGATCGAAGTAGTTTGAACCGCCGCGTCGTTATAACGGGCATCGGACTGATCTGCGGCGTGGGTAATAACACCGAAGAGGTGTGGCAAGCGCTGCTGGCGGGGACCAGTGGGATTGAACGCATTAAATCCTTCGATGTGTCTCAGTTCGCCTGCCAGATCGCAGCCGAGGTAAAGAATTTTGATCCTTTGCAATTCATTGAAAAGAAAGAAGCGCGCAAGATGGCGCGCTTTATCCATCTCGCTATCGCCGCGACCGATGAGGCTCTTAAGGCTGCCAATTACAAAGTTGAAAGCGACGAACTGGCTGAGCGGACCGGTGTCAACATCGGTTCCGGGATAGGCGGATTCGATATCATCGAGCGCGAACACTCAAACCTGCTCAATGGCGGCCCGCGCAAAATCTCACCATTCTTCATTCCCGCAGCGATCGTCAACCTCGCCGCCGGACAAGTCAGCATCCGCTACAACGCTAAAGGTCCGAATGAGGCGACCTGCACTGCCTGCACGACCAGCGCGCACTCGGTGGGAGACGCCGCCCGGGTTATCAAGTACGGTGACGCTGACGTGATGATAGCCGGCGGCACCGAGGCTGCTATTACCCCGATGGGGGTTGGTGGATTCGGTGCGATGCGTGCGCTGTCGACCCGTAATGACGATCCTCACCATGCCAGCCGCCCATGGGACAAAGACCGTGACGGCTTTGTTATCGGAGAAGGCGCTGGCATTCTGATCCTGGAAGAAATGGAGTTTGCCAGGAAGCGAGGCGCGAAAATCGTCGCCGAGGTAGTCGGCTACGGCATGAGCGCCGACGCTAATCACATCACGCAACCCGCCCCGGAAGGTGAAGGCGGATATCGGGTGATGCGAAATGCTATGCGGGATGCAGGCATCCAGCCGGAACAGGTCAGCTATGTCAACGCACATGGCACTTCGACGCCGTTGGGCGACGAACTCGAAGCCACCGCGGTAAAACGCGCTTTCGGCGACCACGCCTACAAAATGCTGGTCAGCTCCACCAAGTCGATGACTGGGCATCTGCTCGGTGGCGCCGGCGGCTTGGAAGCGGGCATCACGGTGCTGGCTCTGCGCGATCAGATCGTTCCGCCCACTATGAACCTGGACAATCCGGGCGAGGGATGTGATCTCGATTTCGTCGCAAATGCCGCCCGCAAAGTCACGATGGACTATGCGATGTCCAATTCCTTCGGTTTCGGCGGAACGAATGGATGTTTGGTCTTCAAGCGCTGGACGGAATAGCCCCAGACGTCAATAACATGCCCCACCAGGTCGGCTACAGCGGCATCCCGGCCGTTCTTGACACGTCCGAAGGTCCATGATGTGGAATTCTTTGCCGCAGCTGTGAGAGCTGCAAAACATGGTGGCCGCAAAGAAACGCAAACCGAAACCATTTCGCGCCGCATCGGCTGTCAAGGCGGCATCACGCAATGCGATCGGAATGCCACCGCCAACACGCGTAAAACCTGGGGATAAAAAGCGCAGAACCAAAGTGGAAAAATACAAGCCAACGCTGGGGAAGTTGCTGGACGATGCCAGCGACCTCTAAGCACACCAGGCACACCTGGCAAGGTTGACGGCTTCGGTATTCCCAGTACCTTCAAAACAGTAGGCACCCGTCAGATCATGGAAAGGAATGCTTACCAGGAGCCGACGCGCAGCACCAGGGCCGAGCGCACCGATATCCCCTGGGACGCATTTAGTGGATCGACGGCGGGAAGCCACGAATGAGCGTACGCAACGTCAAGCACCCGCCAAGCAAAAGCGCGCCCGAAGACTACATCGAATCCACCCGCCATCTTCATGGCGAATCCGAATGCCTGATATTCCTTCGTGTAGTCGCTGCGTTTGGGAAAGTGTGGAAGGTCGCCCTTGTTCCAAGCATCCAGTAATTCCTGTCTTTTGAGGGGATCCTGAACATCGTGCGTGATTCTTCGTCCTCCAAACAGAACTTCGGTGAAGGGCGAGAAGCGGTGTGCGGCTCGCGGCGTCCAGCGTGGGCCAACGTCGAACATGGTTGAATCGCCGCTTTGATACTTGGGCATGTTGACGATCATGCAGCCGTTTATTTCCGACACGATTTGCAAGGAGGGATTGACCCGTACGGCTCCCTGCCCCCCTCCTCCGATACAGCTCCCACCACCCAGGAAGCTCTCATATTGCGCATAGGCGCTCAGCTCGATCGGGGCCTCGCGCGGTTGGGGCTGTTCTGCATCTTTGTTCATTGCCGCTCGCTCTTCAGCCGTATGAGGACCAAACGGCGCGCTGATCAGACCTTCCTTGTATTCCCTGACCAGTTCCTTCCGCCGCTCATGGTTTGCCCCAAATATCCCCGGACGGGTCGCACGCGTCCAGCCATATTTGAAGGCCATGAGGTTGGCGAAGCTGCGAGCCGGGTTGCCCAAAGTGCGCATCACCAGGATGAACCACGGATTGGCGGTGTGGTTCTCTACCGGGATGATGACGTAGCGATCGAGCATGTCTTCGCCCATCATCGCGAAGACGCCCAGTCCCGGGGTGTTTACCAGGTCGATGAAGCCGGGGGAAGCATGCAGCTGGACATTGCCAAGAGAAGCCTCGCTGAGCGGCCCCAGGGTCCATTGGGTGCTGGCAAGAGCAGAAAAAGCCATCGCGCGCAAGCGGCTCATCCAGTAAACACGGCCGTCGCCCCACTCCACCTCACGGTACCGGGGGTCGTTTTGCTGCTCGATGAAACCATAAATAGCGCCATTCAAAGGGTGGCCGACAAAACCGGCATGCCAGCCGTCGCCGTCATCCCAGCCGCGAGTTTCGCCGATTGAATTGATCCAGTCGTGGAACCAGGGGCCATAGCCGGTGGCATCAACTGTGCCCGGCTCATGGACAAACCGCCAGCCGTGCTGAATCGCTATTTCCAGAGAATATTGCGCGAGTGCAGGTTTCCACTGGAAGCGGTCCGAGGGCTTAGTTTCACTCCGCGGCATCAGTTTGATGATCGGGTTGCCGGAGTCCAGGTTGCCGGGTGCGGCCGCGGCAGAACTGGAGGACGGGGGGTTCGGGGAATCGTCCTGTGCGCTTGTTGTCACGGCAGGCGTGCCGTCAGCAATGCCGCTGGGCAAGACCGCGGTTCTGTCGCGCCGGTTCGGCTCCACGAATCCCGTTTGTCCCACTGCGCTCACCGTCGCAGCAAGAAGAACGGACAGAACGTAACGCTTCCAGCTACTTCCAAGTACTGGCATATACAACGCTTCCGCTCAACAGCAAACGATGTAAGGACGGGGGGATTTCAACCATAACATAGTTTCGCGGCAGGGCATGTCCTATTCGTAAATGACCCAGAGTCTGTGAGTTACCGTGAAAGGTGTGTTATCGGGATCTTCCGAGAAAGAACCGCGCCATAGGGCAAGTACATCTATAGGTCGCATGAAGCCGCCCTGCGACGAAGCGGTGATCCACTCACAAACCGAAGTGTTACCGTGCTGTCGCGAGCGGTCAGTATGGGTCTTAGCAGCTGCCATTGTTGCTTCCAGCATGGCTTTCATCGATAGCACGGTCGTCAATGTGGCTCTACCGGCTTTGCAAGGCAGTTTCGACGCGAGTGTCGTCGGTGTGCAGTGGGTGGTCGAGGCTTACGGCCTGACCCTTGCTGCGCTGATCCTCGTCGGCGGATCAATGGGAGACTTGTTCGGCCGGCGCCGGGTCTTCCTGCTGGGGGTTGTGGTATTTGCAATTGCGTCAATCGCCTCCGGTCTGGCCTCCACTATTGGACAATTAATCGCAGCCCGGGCGCTCCAGGGCGTTGGAGGCGCCTTTCTGGTTCCCGGCAGTCTTGCTCTGATCAGCGCCTCATTCGGGGAGAGCGAACGTGGCCAGGCAATTGGTACCTGGTCGGGGTCCACCGCAATCACGACGGCCGTCGGACCGGTTCTGGGTGGCTGGCTCATCGAACACTTATCCTGGCGGTGGGCGTTTTTCATCAACCTGCCCCTTGCGCTCCTGGTAATCGTTATCAGCCTGTCCTGCGTTCCCGAGAGTAAAAGCAGTCGGCGTGGGCGTATCGATTGGCCAGGCGCGGCGGCAGTCACCCTTAGCCTGACCGGGCTTGTGTTGGGTTTCGTTGAATCGTCGCACCTAGGCTGGAGGCATCCGCTGGTTTTGACGAGCCTTGTCGCCGGGGTTATCGGATTGATGGTGTTTCAAGTCATTGAGGCAAGAACAGCATCGCCTATGGTCCCACTGAGCCTCTTTCGGTCGCGGGCCTTCAGCGGTGCAAATGTACTTACGCTGTGCCTATACGCAGCCATCGGAATCTTCTTCTTCTTGCTGCCCATGGATCTCATTCAGGTACAGGGTTACTCGGCGGCGAATGCCGGAGCTGCTGTCCTGCCGCTGATATTGCTTATGTTCCTGTTGTCCCGCTGGTCCGGTGGTTTGGTCCACCGTTATGGAGCCCGACTACCACTGGTCATCGGTCCAGTGATCGTCGCGTGTGGATTTTTTCTCTTCTCGCTCCCATCGGTCGGAGGCAGCTACTGGGGCACATTTTTCCTGCCCGTGGTAATGCTCGGCTTCGGGATGGCGGTGAGCGTTGCTCCCTTAACCACGGTGGTGATGGATGCCGTAGATCAGGAGCGTGTGGGAACCGCGTCGGGGATCAACAACGCTGTGGCTCGTGTAGGCGGACTCTTGGCGATCGCGGTCTTGGGCGTTGTTATGGTACACGTGTTCAGCAACCATCTCAGTGACCATTTGGCCCGTATAGTGATGCCCGCTGATCTGCGGACCGAATTGCAATCGAACGAAATCAGGATGGCTGCTCTTAAGCCGCCGCAAGAAGTCGAGGCTCAGACGGCGAATGCGATCGAGTCTTCAATTCTCGCCTCGTTCGTGTCTGGCTTCCGGCTGATCATGTGGATTTGTGCTGCCCTCGCTCTCGTGAGCGCCGCCATTGCGTGGCAGACGATATCCAGCACATCCAGCCGAAGAACAGATGAGACATTGAGCCCAGCCGGAGAGCGAGAGGCAGCCAGACACCTCAGCCTGAAGGCGCGTTAGGAGGCTCTGGTTTCCGGCGCCGTGAGGGTTCGGGTTTCGTACAGCTCCGGTGAGGGAGAAGTGATCAGCTCCACGCTCGATGCCCGGGTAAAGCCGTGCATTACCCTCTCCTTTTTCTAGCCCGACATCTCATTTGCTTTCGTGGCCAACTCGCCGCCCGCCTTCTGGGTACTGCATGCCGAAATCGCCTGGGCGCGCAGCTCTCCTTTCTGGTGGCATCCATGCATTTCAAACAGCTCGAGTCCGGACCCTTGCCGAGCTTCATCATTCGTATCGTGATCAAGCTCCTGCCGCCTCCAAGTCAAGTCCCTGCTCGGCCTCCGGTCCCTGAAACCCACGATGCTAACGCGCGCTATTGGACTGGATTGCAGGTCGGCCCTCCGGCGATCTTGCGGCGCCACCATACAGTAACTATCGCTGCATCACGTGATGTGACATTGCGCATGGCTGGATCGCTTGAACGGGCAACACCATCTATAGATCCAGTGTTGGTCGAACCAGGTACGGTCTCCGCAAATGCTTTTCCAGAGGAGCGACATGCCAACGCGAGGCGTGTCAGCCGTGCCTTAGCGACTTCGTTTGATGTCTTAAACAGGAAGACCAATAGGCCTTGCCTCGAAATAAAGACAGTCATTAGCGTTGCTGAACTGTAAAGAAAGGTTGCCTGGGTACTTTACATATACTTACTGAGACACCAGATCTGCCGTGAAGAGTGCATGATAGTTATGACCGATTCACTCTCGGTTGTGCACCTAAACAAAAATAGTTCGGTCTAAGAAAACAAAAGCAAGAATCCTGGGTTTTTCTTGTGCGGTTGCCAAAAGTAATAGACAAGCAAAGTGGTCCTCTGCACCAGGACCTACAGGAGCAAAGTAACGACGGAGGAAGACGATGCGTTTCATATCGTTATTTCGTGCAGCATTAGTCATTCTGACGATTGTGACTGTGTCAGTCACGAGTTTCGCGCAGGTCGGCATTGGCATATCGGTAAGCTTTGGACCGCCCGCTCTGCCCATTTATGTGCAACCGCCATGTCCGGCTGAAGGCTATATCTGGACGCCTGGTTACTGGGCCTATGATCCCTACTTTGGCGATTATTACTGGGTTCCGGGCACATGGGTACTCGCTCCAGTGGGTGGATATCTTTGGACGCCCGGCTATTGGGCCTGGAGTGGAGCTGGATTCTTTTTTCACGAAGGATATTGGGGTCCGCGAGTCGGGTTTTATGGTGGAATCAATTACGGCTTTGGCTACTTCGGTGAGGGCTACCAGGGTGGTCGCTGGGATCACGGACAGTTCTATTACAACCGCACAGTAAACAATGTAAATATCACCAACATTCATAACGTTTACAACACCACGGTTATCAACAACACAACGGTGAATCGAGTCAGTTACAACGGAGGTGAAGGTGGGATCACGGCGCGTCCGACTCCGGAAGACCAAGCAGCAGTCGGTGAAAGACACGTTAGGCCAGTGGCCGCTCAGACTCAACAAGTAGAGGCGGCGCGTGCCAATCCGCAGTTGCGAGCCTCTGTAAA
>Ga0306920_100001970_pt1 | contig 25637 bp, 18 predicted proteins | sample flu12Cox44000170_FD_204666 | JGI IMG/M metagenome (GOLD analysis project Ga0306920, IMG submission 204666) | Lab enrichment of tropical soil microbial communities from Luquillo Experimental Forest, Puerto Rico - flux4day.12C.oxic.44.000.170 (v2)... | ecosystem: Environmental > Terrestrial >...
CTGCACCTTTTGTGTGAGGTTGAGCAGCTTTAGTTCTCCACCATCCCTGCGCACGCTTGTGAATGCACTGACCAGAAAGCCTAAGCCTGAGCTGTCAAAGTGATCGACATCGCTAAGATTCAACAGAGTGCGCTAGGCGCTACTGGGCCCACCGGGACCGAACCGCGCCCCAAAAGCAAGCCAAGGCTGCGTTTGTGAAGCTGCAGTAGGCGTGGCTGATGCTCGAAGTGAAATAAAAAAATTGAAAGTGGCGCGCGGGCTGCAAAGGGTGTCCCCGGGCGGGCGGTCTGCTGGGCCGGACAACTCGGGCCGCCTTTGAAAGCGACATGCAGAGACCAATTTGTCGTCACCTGCCAGCCCTCAAGGCATCTGCCGGTGCTACTGGGGTGCTATTCGCGTTGCGATTCGGTGCGGAAGCGTACGGACCGCTGCGGACAAGGACTTAGCGGAAGCCCTTATAAACACTGGTGATTTCGTGGTGCTCTGCTTTGGTGCGGATTACTGCGGAGTGTTTAGAATGGATTTTAAGTCCTCAGCGTCTGCCATTCCGCCACCCGGGCGCCAGCACTTTCCAATCTAACCAATACAGACAGTTCACGCAACACATCGCACCGAGGAATAAAGTAGGGGCGGAAGATTGATCAGCCCCTTTGTTGCGGAAAAAATCTAGGATTGCGGAGCAAACACCAGGACCTGCATGGCGCCGTTTTCGCTGGTGGGAACAATCACATTGCGCGTCTTGGGATCGTAGCCCATCGTTTTGGCGCCTTTCACTGTGGTAATTTCCTGCGCCAGTGAATACTGGTCCGGAGAATCCTGGTGGAAGACAAACACCTTGCCATCGCCAGTCGAGAGATAGACCAACCGGGTCTTGCTGTCGAACGCGCCGGCATCCACGCGTTCGCCAATCGGCGCGGTGAACACGACCTTGCCGTTTTCCGCGTTCAGCACAGCAAAGTGATGGCTGCGGCAGCCGACAAACAATCTGTGGTTCTCCACATCCATCGCCAGGCTCGTCGGCGTGGCGCATGGAGAAAGCGGCCAGCGGTCCTTCACCTTCATCGTGTTCACATCAATGTGCAGCGTTTCGTTCTTCTCTTCCAAGTTGACGTAGAGATTGCCCTTGCCGTCGGAAACGGCAAATTCCGGGCCGCCGCCCAGGTCAATCGTCCCCGCAACGGAGCCATCCTTGGCGTTCAGCACCGTAATGTTGTCGCTGTCGCCGTTCATCACATAAATGCGCTTGGTCAACGGCTCGTAAATAATCGCATCAGGCTTCTTGCCAACTTTGATTTCCGGCATCATCTTCAGCGTCTTCAAGTCAAACGGGATGGCCGAATCGGATTTTCCCGCAGAGATGTAACCACGGCCGGATTCCGAAGCGACGGCGACACCGTGCACCCCGGGCGTGTTGGGAATGGTGCCGACGAGTGCTAAGGAATCGGCATCGAGGACATCCACCTGGATTGCGTGCGAGATGTACACGCGGCGGGCCGCGTCGTCCACGGTGACATAATCCCAGCCTCCGGTCCCGGGAACTGGCACCTTTTTCAGCAACTGGTAGTTAACGCCGGCAGCGAACGCAGCGGCACACACAAGTGCGAGCGCCGCGCCAGCCACAATCAGTTTCGATTTCATGATTCCTCCGAGAATTTCCTTCTAGCAAACGTAAGAAACAGTAGCAAGTGGATTCTAAAAGGGACCTAAATTCCACGGGCGAATATCTCCGCGGCTCTTTTCGGAAATCAGTCCGGAACGCCAGTGACTGCCACCGGCCGCTTTGGACTTTTGGGGTGGTCAAAACTGGAAGCGCACATATAACTGCAGCTGGCGAGCGAGGCCCGTGCCGGTATTGTCCGCGAAGAACTTGTCGCTGTTGTTGTTCTGGTTGACGGTGGTGTTGATAATCCCAAAGTTCGAATGGGGAGCTGTGCCACAAACAAACGGGGGACTGACGCCATCCGCATTCGTGGACGTACAGCTATAGTCAAAACTCAGACTGTGCGGATCCGCAAGCTGCGCGTGATTGAAGATGTTGAAGAGCTGCGCGCCAAATTGAACGGTGAAGCGCTCCTTGATATGGACCAGTTTTTCAAGTGAGAGATCAAACTGGGAGACGTTGGGCGAACGGATCAAGCCGTTGCCGGCGTTGCCGTAGCGCAGCAGTCTGCCCGTCAATGGATCATAGGGCGGAGCCGCAAACGCAGTAGTATTGATCCAATTGTTTGAGTTTTGGCCGACGGGGACAAAGGATACGCCGGTAACCACATCGGGACGGGGCGAAGAACCGTCATTGCCGTCAGGAAGAAGGGAGGGATCAATGTTCAGACCCACCGTCAGGGGGTGCCCGGTGTGCCAATTCCAAAGGCCGCTGGTCGTCCATCCGCTCAGGAGGCGGCTTGCGAAGCCTTCCGTTACGTACTTCTTTCCAGGGCCAAATGGCAATTCGTACACAAACGAAAGGATGATGTTGTGCCGGACGTCATAAATGCTTGGCCCCCACTCGCATCGCACGCACGCAGCGTTCTGCGGTGCGCTCGCCTCTCCGCCACCTACCGATGCATCGTTGATGGAATGCGCGAAGGTGTACTTGGCGTTGAAGGCGAAACCTTTCGCGACCTGGCGGTCGAGAGCGAATAAAACGCCGTTGTAGGAACTCGTCCCGACGTTCGACTTGAAATCGACTGTACTGAAGTCGGGAAGCGGCCGTACGCAGTTCCCGTTCGGCTGGAAGAGGGCTGGATCACACAGATTCTCGTAGTTGCGCGCAAACAGGTGCACACCGTGCGATCCAAGATAAGAAACCGTAAAAATAAAATTCTGGGGCAGTGCCTGTTGGACGGAAAGTCCCCATGTCTCCACGTAAAGGTCTGGATGATGACGAATGAGAGCTCGTGCAGTTGGTAGGCCCTGGCTGCAATCGGGAGGCAAATTCAAGTTAGGCGGATTCTCCAGATAGCCAGAGTTAAACTGCAACACACAACCTACCCCGGTGGAAGTGGTTCCGGCCACATACTTGGTATCGGTTCGATCACTCTCTAACGCGGCGTTACGATCATCGTTTTGTGCTGCACCGGAATAGATCCCGAATCCCGCGCGAACGACAGTTCTGCCCCCAAACCTGCTTGGAGCCCAAGCAAGGCTGAAACGCGGATCGAAGTTCTTGTAATTGGGAAATTCCAGCGCGTCAGTGGGCGGGCAATATCCTTGACAACCCGTTAGATCAAAAATTTTGACACGATTATGCGCTTCCGTGACTGGTGCATAGTATTCCCACCGTAGTCCAATGTTCAAAGTGAGGTCGCGAGTCACCTTCCACTCGTCTAGGACGTAGGGAAGAACAAAAGTTCTACGCAGAGCATGGCCATCCCAGGACGATGTGTATTCTGCTGTGTCCACTGTATTGCTGATGAAGTTAGTGTTATCGCCGCCGTAGCTGATTGCCATCGATTCGGTTTTCCCTTGATTAAGGCGGACGCGCATCACGTCGATCCCAAACTTCAGTGTATGCCGGCCGTGGGTCCAGGTCGCGTTGTCGATGTAGGAGAAGGTTGTTCCCACCTCGTTGTCCGTCTGGTTGTTGTTGAGCGATTCATAATTCGGGGTGGACAGGCCGATGTTGATCAGGCCAGGGTAAAACGGATTGTGAAAAGGCGCGCGGTTAATTCCGAACTTGAATTCATTCAGGAAAGAAGTGCCCGTTTGCGTTTGCAGAGCCAGAACGTAGTTCCCGGGATGATTGTTCGTGCCCTGCCGGTCGAACAAATTACCCGTCGCCGAAACGGCATAGGCGATGTCGCGTTGCGCGCGGGCGTAAAACAGGATCTTCGGGGTGATGTTGTAGTCAAAGCGAGCCAGCCAGGCATTTTCATTGATAACGGATTGACCTTGATGCGTGAAATTATCGAAACTTGTGCCAATGTTTGCCTGGCAATCCGCGGGACTTACGCACGAATCTGTGAAAGCCGTGTCTGGATAAACGAATTTCGGCGCGCAACCATATTGTGCCAATAGAGGAACCGACGACTTCCTCCATGGGAAGGCTTGGAGTATCGGGCAAAGATTCGCCCCCTGCGGACCCGAGAGCGCAGCTTGTTGGACAGTGTAGTCCGGCACCGCCGCCAACAAAGAGACGCCACCATACTGACTGAGACCCTCATAGTTCAGAAAGAAAAACATCCTGTTTTTCTTGATCGGTCCACCAAAGGTGCCGCCGTACTGTCCCATACGAAACGGGGGAAGGTATGGGTTCCCGTTGACGTCGAAATCATTAAAATTTCTCGCATCAAACGCGGAATTTCGAAAATAACCGTAAGCCGAGCCATGGAAATCGTTCGTGCCGGATTTCGTGACCACATCAATCTGCCCGCCGGCCTGCTTGCCGTATTCCGCATCATACATCGCGGAACTCACGCGATATTCTGCGATCGCGTCCGGTGAGACCTGAAGGCGTACCTCTGCCTTCTGTGCCTGTTCTTGAATTCCCGTCGCGTCCACACCATCGTAGGCAAAATTATTGTCGTCGCGGGCGCGCCCGGCGAAGCGGATCGTGCGCTGGTCGCCGCCTCCGTCATCTTGCGCCCAGGGAGCCATGCGCGTGAGGGTTGCCCAATTGCGGCCGTTCATAGGGAGGTTGTCGATTTGCACCTCTCCGATGACTTCGCTGCTCTCTGCGGAACTTCTTTCGGCCGGATTCTCCTCGACCTTCACTTCCACTTTCTCGCTCAGTTCGCCGACCTCCAGTTTCATATCCAAAGTGCGCGTCTCACCCACTTTCACGTTCACTTCTTCGATCACTTTGGTCTTGAATCCAGGATTCGAGACCGAAACGGTGTACTCCCCTTTGGCGATTCCCGGGAAGCGATAGTAGCCTTGGCCGCTTGTGATGCGCTCATGCGTCACTCCTGTGTCTACCGCCACGATCCTTACCGTTGCCCCACTTATCACAGCTCCGCTGGGGTCGGTTACACTGCCCTCAAGGGAGGCACGGTCGATTTGTGCCACGATTGTGCTGGCAATAAATGCCTGGAATAGAAGCAAAAACAAGATTCTTGGGCGGATCTTTTTTGACATTTGACTTCTCCTTGAAATCGAATTCCTGTCGAGCTTAATTCTGTGTGCGTACGCATTGACTACAGCCCGGCGGTCTTGAGATCTCTTTCGATGAACTATTACCCTGCACACTTTCTGCTGATAGGTGCTGACCGCTCCCTTGTTGTGGTTCGCTCTTGGCCTGCTGCTCGCCGAAGGATGTCGGCCGAGTTGAGACACCCCGTCTCAGCCCCATTAAGGACTCCCCTCGATAACGTGGGATGAACACAGGTTAATGCCCGTTTAAAATGAAGGTGAAAGAACCTTCAGGTTGGCACCGAAGTCCTCGATTTTCGTGACAAGGGCTCTGCTGTATTGTCCAGTTGGGAATCTGCCTCAACAAGTGGCAGCGCAAGGCGAAACACCGAGCCGCCACCCAATTTACTCTCGGCGACGATGCTTCCCTTGTGCATCTCCGCAATCCAACGGGCGATCGAAAGACCGAGCCCGGATCCCGGCACTTCGCGCGATCGCGCCTGATCCGCCCGGAAAAAGCGATCGAAGACGTGCGGCAGGTCGGAGCTGGAGATGCCAATGCCCGTGTCCGCGATTTCGACAATGGCATGATCATTTTCGGAATACAGCCGCACGCTGACTTTGCCACCCGCCGGCGTGTACTTTACGGCATTGTCCAGGACGGCGAGAAAAAGCCGCGCCATCGCGAATGTGTCCATGCGGACGATTAGAAAACCGGGGAACAAACCTTCCTCAAAGCGTAGCCCTTTGGCGAAAGCCCAGAGCCGCGCCTGCTGCGAAGCCTTTCGCACAACTGGGTTCATGCCAGCGGCCTCCATTTTTAGCTGTGTCGCTCCAGCATCGGCCCGCGCCAGCGTCAGAAGATGGTCGATCAATTGCCCACTCTCTTCCGAAGCGACTAGAATCCTGGCGAGCGCCTCTCGATATTCGCTTTCGGCGCGGGGACGCCGCAGGGCGAGCTCCGCATGGGTGCGAATCAAGGAGAGTGGCGTACGTAAATCGTGGGACGCGTCTGCCGTAAATTGCGTGATGCGCTTGACGGAAGCTTCGATGCGATCGAGCATCGCGTTCAGCGTTTCCGTAAGCCGCCACAGCTCATCTTTGGCTCGCGGAAGTTCCAGCCGTCGCGACAGATTCTGCACTCCCACTTCTTCCGCCGAGCGAATGATGCGATTCACGGGAGTGAGGGCTCGCCCGCTCAGCCAATAGCCCAGCAGCGAAGCGAGGACAACAAGCAAAGGAAGAAACTCTCTTTCGATCGCGCGGAAATTGTCGAGCGCCTGGTCAAAGGGTTCGGTTGGCACCGCGGCATCGATCAAATACGTTTTTCCCCCGATTGTCACGCGCTCTCGGGCGATGCGGTACTGCAGCATCTCCAGGTTCACGGTTACAAACGTAATCCCTTCGTTGTCTGCTTCGGGAAGCGGAAATTGCGGCGAAAGGAAGCGCGGCGATCGGAAGAGCCATTCCCCGTCCTGCCCTGCAACTTCAAAAAGTGCGCCATTGGCCCAGACACTCGAAAGCTCGGTCAGTTCTTTACGCACCTCGGATATGCCATCGGCAGCGGAATTGGTGATGACTCTGCGGACGCTTTCCAGGTTTCCGCGCGAAGCGTCATTCACCGTGGTCTCGATGCTGCGCTGAAATCCAAAATCGCAGATCCAGAAAAAAACGGCAAAGGACGCCGCAAGGACTACGAAGTAGAGAAACGTGAGCCGTGCGCGAAGGGTCAGAGGCACGGGCTTTTCACCACACCCACGGAGTAGCCGAATCCCCGGTGGGTCTGAATCAATTTGGTGTCCGATTCCTGATCCACTTTCTTGCGCAGCAGGCGCACGAAAGCATCGAGCGTATTCTCGGTAACGTCGCGCCCGTGGCCCCAGATCGTCCCCAGAATCTCGTGTCGCGAAACGATACGCCCGGCGTTTCGCACCAACAATTCGAGCAGACGGAACTCGGTCAAGGAAAGATGAATCTCCCGCCCGGCGCGGTAAGCGCGAAAGGAGGTTGCGTCCAGGACCAGGTCTCCCGCCTCCAGTACGCTCTTTTTCCGGAATTCATGACGCCGGACCAGGGCCCGCATGCGGGCCAGCAACTCTTGAAAGGAGAAGGGCTTCGTGAGGTAGTCATCCGCGCCGGCGTCGAGTCCCTTCACGATGTCAGGGAGTGCGTCCCTCGCCGTAAGCATCAACAACGGCGTTTCATGCTCCCGCTGCCGGAGCTGCCGGGCTACTTCCAGCCCGCTGATCTTGGGCAGCATGACGTCCAGTAAGATGACGTCAAACTCCCGCGAACTCGAAAGGTCGAGCGCGACCTTCCCATCGCGGGCCAGGCTTACTTCGTAGAGCTCTTCTTCAAGGCCTCGCGCGAGTAGACCCGCCATTTCCGGCTCATCTTCCACAATCAGGACATGCATGACCGACCCCCGGTGATACTAGTCGGAGGCATATCAATGTCCGGTTAACGAAAGATTACAACTCGATTTCTGGAGTGTGCTCCTCGCCTTCCGCCGCAAGATGGGGGTGCACCTTGTTTTCCCCTTGGGCGAGCGTGCCCGGCTCTTTTGCAGTACAATTCAGTCGTTTTCCCTGCAGGTGGTGCATCTAACCCCTGAATTCCTACTGCGGGTATCCCCCCAACCCGCAACGGAGATACTGTGAGCCAGCAAAACCTTGACCAGCTCTGTATCAACACCATTCGCACGCTTTCGATTGACGCCGTGCAACAGGCCAATTCCGGGCATCCTGGCGCACCCATGGGTCTGGCACCCGTGATGTACTCGCTCTGGCACAATTTTCTGCGATACGATCCGTCGGATCCCCTATGGCCCAATCGCGATCGCTTCGTACTCTCCGCCGGACATGCTTCCATGCTGTTGTACTCGACGCTGCACCTCGCGGGCGTGAAAGCAGTGAACGCGAGAGGGGAAGTCCAAAACGAGCTCTCTGTTTCGATGGAGCAGATTAAGCGTTTCCGCCAGATCGACAGCCGCACGCCGGGCCACCCGGAGTCGCACCTGACTACCGGCGTGGAGACCACGACCGGTCCTCTCGGTCAAGGGGTGGGAAATAGTGTCGGCATGGCCATTGCCGGCAAGTGGCTGGCGGCCAATTTCAACAAGCCCGGCTTCGAGATGTTCGACTACCGCGTCTACGCCATTTGCGGCGATGGCGACATCATGGAAGGTGTGGCCGGAGAAGTAGCTTCGCTCGCCGGTCATCTGAAGCTCTCGAACCTTTGTTGGATCTACGACAACAACCGCGTGACCCTGGACGGCCCGGCGAGTTGGTCCTTCGACGAAGACGTCATGACTCGCTTTGTCGGCTACGGTTGGCACGTCACCCGCGTCGCCGACGCGAATGACTTGATGATGCTTTCGCGCGGTTACAAGTCATTCCTAAAAACCGTCGATCAGCCAACCCTTCTGGTGGTGGATTCGCACATCGGCTACGGCTCTCCGCACAAGCAAGACTCCTACGAAGCACATGGTGAACCGCTCGGCGAAGAAGAAGTCAAACTGGCAAAGAGAAATTATGGCTGGCCGGAAGAAGCGAAATTCCTCGTTCCGGATGGCGTGTACGACCATTTCCGGTCCGGGGTTGGGACGCGCGGCGCCGAAGCTCGCGCGAAATGGACCAAGCTCTTCGCGGATTATTCCACGAAGTTCCCTGACTTGGCAGATCGTGTAAAGAAGATGCAGCGGCGTGAGCTCCCCGCAGCATGGGATAAGAATCTTCCTACTTTTCCAGCCGACGCGAAAGGCATGGCCACGCGAGAAAGTTCTGGCAAGGTGCTCAACGCCCTGGCGCAAAACATTCCCTGGATGGTTGGCGGTTCCGCGGACCTCGCAAAATCCAATAAAACGAATCTCCTGTTTGAAGGCGCGGGCGACTTCTTTCCCGGAGAATATGACGGGCGCAACGTCCACTTCGGTGTCCGCGAGCATGGCATGGGCGCCACGGTGAACGGCATGACGTTAAGCGGCTTGCGCGCCTATTCCGCCACCTTTTTCAATTTCAGCGATTACATGCGCGCCAGTATGCGCCTTGCGGCGCTTATGGAAATCCCTGTGATCTTCATCTTCACCCACGACTCTATCGGACTCGGCGAAGATGGCCCTACTCACCAGCCGATCGAGCAGTTGGCCTCGCTGCGTGCGATGCCCAACATGATGGTACTACGGCCCGGCGATGCAAATGAGGTCACCGAAGCCTACAAGGCCATCGTTCAGCACACCCACGGCCCGGCCACGCTGGTGCTCAGCCGGCAGGCAATGCCGACGCTCGATCGCACAAAATTCAACGCAGCCTCGGGCGCAGCCAAGGGAGCCTACATTCTTGCCGATGCGGACGGCGGCAAGCCGGAAGTAATACTGATGGGGAGCGGCACCGAGATCCAGTGGTGCGTGGCCGCGTATGAGAAGTTGAAGGCCGAGGGCATCAAGGCGCGCGTGGTTAGCATGCCCTGCTGGGAGCTTTTCGAACAACAGGATGCTACCTATATAGAGAGTGTCTTGCCTTCCAACGTTACTGCCCGCGTTTCGATTGAAATGGCAGCCACTCTTGGTTGGGATCGTTACGTTGGCCCGAAGGGAAAAATCATCGGGATGCCCAGCTTCGGTGCGTCGGCGCCGCTCAAGGATTTGCTGAAAAAGTTTGGATTCGATGCGGATAGAGTCGTCGCCGCCGCAAAACAAACGCTTGGAAAGTAGCTTGCTATGAAAATTGTAGTCGGATCGGACCACGCTGGTTTCAAGCTCAAGAACGAAATGGCGGAGCTGTTGCGTTCTCTCGGCCACGAAGTCCTCGATGTTGGTGCATTCGACGAGAGGCCATCCGATTATCCGGACTTTGCCGAGGCCCTGGGCCGGGCCGTCCTGGACCGACGTTCCGAGCGCGGCGTGCTAATCTGCGGGAGCGGCGTTGGAGCCTGCGTCGCCGCAAATAAATTGAATGGCATCCGCGCTGGCATGTGCCATGACACTTATTCGGCGCATCAAGGAGTAGAGCACGACAATATCAATGTGCTGGTGATGGGTTCCCGCGTGGTGGGCGTAAAACTGGCCGAGGATTTGGTAAAGGCATTCCTGGGCGCTACCTTCACTAAGGAAGAGCGCCACGTCCGGCGCCTCGCCAAGATTAAGGCATTGGAAGAGAAGCAAGAAAGATGCTAAAAGTCTGAAACTGAATCGCACCCGGCCCGGCGCGGGCGTACAATGTAGGTGTGGGGCCGGCCTCGAACGTAAAGGAGAAGTGACATGACTACCTCAGCAACGATTCCCAACGCGGGCGCCAAGTCCAGCATGAATCCCTTGAAGGGCCTATTGGAATACGGCCAGTCCCCTTGGATGGATTACATCCGCAGAGATCTCCTCACCGACGGAGGCTTGCAAAAGATGATCGAGGACGACGGCCTGCGCGGTCAGACCTCCAACCCCTCCATTTTTGAAAAATCCATCACGGGCAGCACGCTTTATTCTGATATCTTGAGTTCCCCGGAGGCCAAGACGCTGGACGCCAAAAGCCTCTACGAAAAAATCGCCATTCGCGACGTGCAGGATGCCTGCGACATTTTCAAGCCCGTCTACCAACAGACCAAACGGCGCGACGGCTATGTAAGCCTGGAAGTATCTCCATTCCTCGCGAACGACACCAAGGGCACGATGGAGGAAGCTCGACGGCTCTGGAAGGCCGTCGACCGGGAAAACGTGATGATCAAGGTGCCCGCAACACCAGAGGGTATTCCCGCTATCCGCCAGCTTCTGGAAGACGGTCTGAACATCAATATCACCCTGCTGTTTGCACAATCGGCGTATGAACAAGTTGCCGAAGCATTCATCGCCGCGCTCGAGGCGCGTGCCGCCAAAGGGCTGGATATTACCCACATTGCCAGCGTTGCCAGCTTCTTCGTTAGCCGCATTGATACCCTCGTGGATTCGAAGGTGGATGAACTGCAGAAGACCGCTTCAGGCGCTACGAAAGATTTGCTCGAGAGCGTTCGCGGAAAGATTGCGATCGCCAACGCCAAACTCACCTATCAAAAATACGGGCAACTCTTTGGCGGCCCGCGGTGGAAAGCTCTGGCCGGAAAGGGCGGGCAAACCCAGCGGCTGCTCTGGGCCAGCACCAGCACGAAGAATCCGAAATATCGAGACGTTCTTTACGTCGAGGAGTTGATCGGCGCGGGCACCGTGGATACCATTCCCCCGGCCACCTTTGACGCTTTCCGCGATCACGGCAGACTGCGCAACAGCTTGACCGAAGATGTGCCCGGAGCCGCGAAAACGATGGAAAACCTCGCGAAAGCCGGTATCTCGATGAAGGAAGTAACTGACAAGTTAATTCTAGATGGTGTTAAACTCTTCGCCGACGCCTTCCGGCAACTGCTCGACGCCACGGGCAAAAGCGCTGGCGCGCGCCCGTAAGACCGAATCCTGACGCTGGCTGTAAGCTCCTTGCATAAGCAGGGATTGGTCCGAGCAACCCCCTGTTCTAAAATTCCCGTAGAGGAACGCACACAATGCAACTCGGAATGATTGGCCTGGGAAGAATGGGTGCGAACATGGTCCGCCGTCTGCAAAAGAACGGCCATACGTGCGTCGTTTTCGACCGCAGCGCCGATTCGGTGAAACAACTTTCCGGGGAAGGCGCCACGGGTGCCGCATCCGTTGGCGATTTCGTCGCCAAGCTGCAAAAACCGCGCGCCGTCTGGCTAATGGTTCCTGCTGCGGTCGTAGACGCCACCATCGCCGATCTCGTTCCCAAATTGAGCAAGGACGACATCCTGATTGACGGGGGCAATTCCTATATTGACGACATTCGCCGCGCCAAGGCACTTTCCTCCAAAGGCATTCACTACGTAGACGTGGGCACCAGCGGCGGCGTCTAGGGACTCGAGCGAGGTTATTGCCAAATGATCGGCGGAGAAAACAATATTGTGAAGCACCTCGACCCCATCCTCAAAACACTCGCACCGGGCCGCGGCGACATTCCACGCACTCCGGGCCGTGAGAAAGCATCGGGAACTTCCGAAGAAGGATACCTGCACTGTGGCCCCTCCGGCGCCAGCCACTTCGTCAAAATGGTTCACAACTGCATTGAATACGGTCTAATGGCCGCCTACGCCGAAGGTCTCAACATTCTGAAGCACGCCAACGCCAGCCATTCGCAGCGCGAGGCCGACGCGGAAACCACGACGCTCCGCAACCCCGACCACTATCAATATGATTTCAAACTTGCCGATGTCGCCGAAGTTTGGTGCAGGGGCAGCGTGGTAGCTTCTTGGCTTCTGGACCTCACCGCCATCTCCCTGCTCGAGCAGCCGACGCTTGAACGGTTCTCCGGCCGCGTATCGGATTCCGGCGAAGGCCGGTGGACCATCCTTGCAGCCATCGAATCCACCGCTCCGGCGCCAGTCCTGACCGCCGCGCTCTATGAGCGCTTCACCTCGCGCGGCGAAGATGATTTCGCAGCCAAGCTTCTTTCGGCGATGCGCTACCAGTTTGGCGGCCACGTCAAAAAGAAGGCCGGAAATTAGCTGCCTCCTAAACGGCTTTCGGGAGGGCGCGGCTTCAACCGTGCCGAAAAACTGGGAAAGAACGGGCTTAGCCCCTGAGGCCCTGGCTTGTTGTCGGCTTCACGCCAGACTCGCCCGAAGAGGACACCTTCAATGAGCGCGAATCACATGGAAATACCTCCCACGGCCGGCCCTTGTCTCATGGTCATCTTCGGCGCTACGGGTGACCTCACCAAGCGCAAGTTGATCCCCGCCTTACTGAATCTCGCTCAGGAAAATGTCCTCTCCAAGCAGTTCGCCATAATCGGTGTCGCCGGAAACGACCTGACCACCCAGTCCTTTCGCAAGAATCTCAGCGAAGAAATGCCACAGTTCGCGCCGGATCCCATCGATCTAAAAATGTGGGAGTGGCTGGCGCAGCGCATCTACTATGTGAAGGGCGATTTCGCAGACCCGGAAGCCTACAAACGCCTGCAGAAACAGATTGCGGAAGCTGATGCCCTCCACCATACTGGCGGCAATAAGTTTTTCTATCTTGCGGTCGCACCGCAATTTTTTGCCCCGATCGTCCAGCAACTCGGCGCCGCCGGGCTTCCCAAGGAAGAGAGCGGCAAGTGGACCCGGGTGATTATCGAGAAACCGTTTGGCCATGACCTCGAATCTGCTCGTCAACTAAACGCTGAACTGAAAAAGGTCCTCACCGAAAAGCAGATCTACCGCATTGACCATTACCTGGGCAAAGAGACTGTGCAAAACGTCATGGTCTTCCGCTTCACCAACAACATCATCGAGCCGCTTTGGAACCGCAACTATGTAGATCACGTGCAGATCACCGCTGCGGAAACCGTCGGCGTCGAGCATCGCGGCGGCTTCTACGAAACGGCTGGAGCACTTCGCGACATGGTCCCCAACCATCTTTTCCAGCTCCTCACCATGACCGCCATGGAGCCGCCCATTTCCTTCGATGCCGACGAGGTCCGCAACAAACAGGCCGAAGTTCTTCACGCCATCCAACCACTCAACCCCGAAGACGTCCTGAAAAACACGGTCCGCGGGCAATATGGCGAAGGCATCTGCGATGGTGAGCCGGTCGTGGGCTATCGCAACGAGCCCGACGTGGCTCCCAATTCCAACACCGAAACTTTCGTCGCCCTCAAGCTGCAAATTGACAATTGGCGCTGGGCTGGCGTTCCTTTCTATCTCCGCACCGGCAAACGTCTCGCTCTCCGCGCCACGGAGATCGTAATTCAATTCCGCCGCACTCCCTTTGTTCTCTTCCGCAATACCGCGGTGAAAAATATCGAAACCAACCGCCTGGTAATTCACATTCAGCCCGATGAAGGCATCTCGCTCAGCTTTGGCGCAAAAGTTCCCGGCCCCATCATGCGTCTTGGCCTCGTCAACATGGACTTCGACTACAAATCCTACTTCGGCACGGAGCACGGCACCGGCTATGAGCGCCTGTTGCGAGACTGTATGGCGGGCGATGCCACGCTTTTCCAACGCGCGGACATGGTTGAAGCCGGCTGGAATGTGATTCAACCGATCATCGACGTTTGGCGCGCCCTGCCCCCTCGCGGATTTCCCAACTACGCCGCCGGTTCCTGGGGACCGGTCGAAGCCGACGAACTCCTCGAGCGCGACGGCCGCGCCTGGCGCCGTATCGGTCAAGAGGACCTTGATCCGCGCGGTCGCATCGCCCCGCCAAATTCGGCAAGAGCGAGTGTTTTCTGATGTCACGTGCCTGTCAGCCCGCTATCCTTCCCTCCTTTGGTTTCTCTCAGAAACGGGGCATCTTTGCGGATGCAAACCGCACTGGAATCTGACCCGCCTTTTCGCGCATACTCTCTCGAGAAGGATGGCGCGCCCACACTTCGGGCTGCGCCGCCCGGCAGGGACGACGAACCGCACCGCTCCCGCTCTTTCCGGGCTTCAACGAGATTCTTTGACCGATTGAGGAGAGAACCATGGCTACAGCAAGTTTGAGTACCGTCGAACAATTCCTGGGCGCGAAGGCGGAAAACCTTCTCGGCTTCAAGTCTCCCAAGATTTCGAAGGAGCATCTGCATCTTCCCGGACCCGATTTCATTGACCGCGTTTATGCCGCCTCAGACCGCAATCTGCGCGTCCTCGGCAATCTTCATCGCCTTTTTTACACCGGCAGGCTCAGCGGGACGGGTTATCTTTCGATCCTCCCAGTTGACCAGGGTATCGAACATTCCGGTGGCGCCAGCTTCGCCAAGAACCCCGTTTATTTCGACGGTGAAAATATCGTTAAGCTGGCGATCGAGGGTCACTGCAACGCTGTTGCTTCCACCTTCGGCGTGCTCGGCTCCGTTGCCCGTAAGTACGCGCACAAGATCCCCTTCATCGTGAAAATTAATCACAATGAATTGCTCACCTTTCCTAATCAGTTCAACCAGATTCTTTTCGGTACCGTCCAAGAAGCCTACGACATGGGCGCGGCCGCTGTCGGCGCCACCATTTATTTTGGCTCGGAACAAAGCGACCGGCAGATCATCGAAATCAGCCGCGCGTTTGCCGAGGCCCACGAACTCGGGATGGCCACGGTGCTCTGGTGCTACCTCCGCAATAACGCCTTCAAGAAGGACAAGGACTACCACGTTTCCGCCGACCTTACCGGCCAGGCTAACCATCTCGGCGTCACCATTCAGGCCGACATCATCAAGCAAAAGCTTCCGGAAAATAACGGCGGTTACCAGGCGCTCAACATGGGCGATTCTAGTTACGGCAAATTCGATAAGCGCATTTACACCGATCTTTGTAGCGATCACCCCATCGACTTGACGCGCTACCAGGTCGCCAACTGCTATATGGGCCGCTCTGGCCTGATCAACAGCGGCGGCGCTTCCGGCGCAAACGACTTCGAAGACGCGGTGGCAACCGCAGTGATCAACAAGCGCGCTGGCGGCACGGGTCTCATCTCTGGCCGCAAAGCGTTCCAGCGGCCGATGGCCGAAGGCGTCAAGCTGCTAAACGCCATTCAGGACGTCTACCTCAGCAAGGAAGTCACCGTCGCCTGACGCAATTTTCTTCTGGCGAACACTAAGACAGCATTAAATGTCATTCTGCGGGCATCCGACGAGGATGCCCTCGGAATCTCAACCTAATAAGAATCCGACGACTTCACCATTGGCTGCTTTTCACAAACAGTTTTGCTCCTTTCGCCGCCTCGAAGTATAACCTCACAGCAACATCAAACCCTTAATCTAGCTCACCAGGAGAGCCTCATGCCTGAACGACTCCGAGGAAAATCGGTAGCCATCACCGGCGGCGATCAAGGCATCGGCCGCGCTATCGCTGAGCGCCTCGCTCAAGACGGTGCGGATATTGCCATTTGCTACCGTTCCAACCAGACCGGCGCGCAAGAGGTCGTCGATGAAATCAAGAAGCTTGGCCACCAAGGCGTTGCCGTGCAATGCGACGTCGGCAACATTGCCGACGGCCAGCATTTCCTTACCGAGGCCGTGCGCCTACTCGGAAAAATCGACATTTTGGTGAACAACGCCGGTCTCGAGCGCCGCGCCGCCTTCTGGGACGTCACCGAACAGGACTTCGACGCCGTCCTGAACGTGAATCTAAGAGGGCTCTTCTTCATGACCCAGGTTTTCGTACGTCATCACCTGCAGGCTAAAGCGGGCGGGAAAATCATCAACGTCAGCTCCGTCCACGAAGAGCTTCCCTTCCCTCATTTCGCTTCTTACTGCGCCAGCAAAGGTGGGGTTAAAATGCTCACTCGCACCCTTTCCATCGAGCTCGCGCCGCTCGGCCTCACCATCAATTCCATCGCACCCGGCGCGATCGAAACCGCCATCAACAAAAACCTCCTGAACGATCCGTCCAAGCTGCAATCGCTCTTGCAAAATATTCCTCTCGGGCGCTTGGGCAAACCAGCTGACGTGGCCTCTCTCGCTTCCTTTCTCGCTTCCGAGGAATCGGACTATGTCACAGGTACAACCTTATTCGTGGATGGTGGCCTCCTCTGGAATTACCAGGAACAATGAACCCCTTGCCGTGAATTGACCAATTCTCTTTATCCTGGTTCTACGTCGTCCCCGTTAGTGCCTCTGCTTGGGGACGCGCAACGCTCTTAGCATCCAAATAATTTCTGCTATATATCCAAGATTCCAGGCGCTGACGAAAACAACACATTCGCAGGAAAATGCTCCTCGTGCTGTTCCAGGCGCCATTCTCCGCTAGAATGAATGAAGCAGTCGGAAGGAGCGAAGTATGCCAAAGACGAAGGCCACCACCCCACCAACGGTGAAAAAACCGCGAGCGGCGAAAACAAAGCCTACATCGGAAGAAATCGCCTTGCGCGCTTACCACATTTACCTGGAGCGCGGCAGCACTCCCGGAAATGCATTCGAGGACTGGACCCGCGCCGAACGCGAACTCCTCGAACAAACCAAAAAGCCTCGCCGCAGGCCCGCCCAAAAATCAGTCGCTGCCTGACCTGCGCCCATTCCTCGTTCTTGAAGGAGCGCCTTGTAGAGCTTGGCGTTTACCCCAACCCAAGTGCGTACCATTACGGCAATTTTCTTATGCGCGCGCCAACGTTGTCGATCGCGCCGCTTCCAGCAACTTCTTCGCGTTCGTGCGGATGTCACCGTGGCCAAACACCGCGCTGCCGGCCACTAGCAATTCCGCGCCGGCCTTCACCAAATCGCTCACGGTTTCTAGATCCACGCCACCGTCCACTTCAATCCGGAATTCCAGTTTCCGCTCCGTCCGCATGCGTGCCAGCGCCGCAATCTTGTTCAACGAATTGGGAATGAATTTCTGCCCGCCAAAGCCCGGATTCACACTCATCACCAGCACATGGTGCACAAGATCGAGCACTTCCGTGAGCGTCTCAACCGGCGTCGCCGGATTGATCACCACACCCGGTTTGCAACCATGCGAAGAAATCAGGCGCAGCGTGCGGTCCAGGTGCACGCAGGCTTCCTGGTGCACGGAAATCCAATCCGCCCCCGCTTCGGCGAACTCCGGAATGAACAGATCGGGATTCTCAATCATCAGATGGCAGTCGAGTGGCGGTTTGATCGCTTTCCGCAGGGACTTCACCACCGGCGGCCCCAGCGTGATGTTGGGCACAAAATGGCCGTCCATGACGTCCACATGAATCCCCGAGCCGCCACCTTCGAGCGCCGCCTGCGCGTCGCTGCCCAGTTGCGCGAAATTGGAAGACAAGATCGACGGCAAGAGTTCAATTTTTGTCATGGATCTGTCCAGCCCTTCCTCGAAACTGTATTATACGACGGACGCCAGGCTCCTGGCCGAATTCCCATGGCTAGAATTCGAGAGCATCCCAAGGCGCTGTGCAACGCCGGCCCTGGCTCAATTGCGCCAGTTCCAACGCTTTCATCACATTCATTATTTGTTGCGAGGTTACCTGCAATGCCGATTTGCCCAGCAGTACATCGCGTACATTCGCATAAAATTCGCGCCAGTCTCCCCGCGACGGGATTCTTCGCTGACGGAATTGTCCATCCTCAATCAGAGTCAGCTCGCCCCAATTCTCTTCCCCCTCCAAGTCCCACGAATCGCCTTGTGGAACCATGCCATTCCGCAAATGATTCTCCAGGGGATCAAACTTCCGTTTCACAAAACTCCCCTTTGTCCCGAAAACGAGAAACCGCGGTCTCGGTGTAGCGCTCATCATCGTCGCTTTCAATTGCGCTCGTAGTCCGCCGGGATACAGGAAGCAAACATCGAACGCATCGTCCGTCGCACAATCTTCCCGTTCGATGCGCACATCCGCGGTAATGGCTTCGGGGCATCCCAACAGTGTCAGGGCATGATCGATCAGATGCGGCCCAAGGTCAAAAAGCACCCCGCTGCCCGGTCCGGGCTTTTCCCTCCACGCGCCAGGCTTCGACAGCGGGCGGAACCGGTCATAATGTGACTCAAAGCGAACCGGACGTCCCAGCTCGCCTCCGGATACAACTTTTCGCAGTGCCTGGAAATCCGCGTCGAATCTCCGGTTGTGGTACGCCGTAAGAATGCGCCCGTACCGGCCGGCGATGGAAAACAACTGCACTGCTTCCTTCAATGTGGTAGTGAACGGCTTATCTACCACAACATCCCGGCCGGCTTCGAGGCAGCGCGACGCCAGGGGGAAATGAGTCTGGTTCGGAGTGGCAATCACCACCAGGCGAATCGATTCGATTGCCAGAAGTTCTGCAACGCTGCGAACAATCTGCGCGTCAGGATACGCCTGCCCCGCCGAATCGCCGGAGCGTTGCAGAATCGCCGCCAATCGCAGACCGGGTACCGCACGGATCACCGGTGCATGGAAGCAGCGACCGGCAAGCCCAAACCCGATGAGGCCCACTTCGATTATCTCGTGCACACTACGTAGCTCTCTTGTTAGCGGACCACTTCAGAAGGCGGCCCCAAACCCAAGACAAAGCGTCAGCAGTTTACCATTGACCTGTCTTCCCTCTTGCGGAGATCGCACAGGCCAGTTTGTTGGAATCCGGCGGCCGTTATATTCTTTCCGCGTGGAAAATTCTTCCGCCACAAAACGAGGCCCTACGCGCGGCCTCTACTTGGGCTTAATCGTTACGATCCTTGCCGTGCTGGCTTACGCAGGCTACATCACCAAACAATTTTCCGGCCTCCGCAAACTGCAGGGCGAAATGGTGGACCGCAACCGCAAGGACTCCCTGCAGCTGCTGCGCATCCAGAACGATTTGAACTTACTGGGTCTGGCAATGCGGGACATGCTGGATGACGGCGGCCCCTACTCGCTCTATGCCTGGAGCGCGCAATTCGACCGCATTCGCAACGATCTCAGCGTCGCCCTGCAGCAGGAGGAAACGCTCGCCGAGGCCGCGCGCACCAATGATCAGCGGCGGTACCTGAGCCAGTCGCTATCGCAATTCTGGGATGCCAGCGACCGCATGTTCGCGCTCGCGAAGGAAGGCCACGAAGACGCGGCACGCGAACACATTCGCGATACGCTGCAACCGCGCCAGGCGGCGTTAAGCTCTGCGGTTTCCCGGCTACTGGTGCAGAACAATGAAGGCGAGGAGCAAGCCGCCGCGCGGATCTCAGAAATTTACGACCGCGTGCAGCGCCAGCTTTATTTTTTCCTCGCGGGCATTTTGCTGGCCATCGTGGTAACCAGCCTCTACATGATCCGCGCCAACCGAAGAATTTTCGGCCACGTGGCGGAGCTCTCCTCCCAACGCAGCGAACTGGCGCAAAAGCTTATCTCCACGCAGGAATCCACGCTGCGGCACATCTCCCGGGAACTGCACGACGAATTTGGCCAGGTACTTACGGCGATTGGCTCGACGCTGCGGCGTGCCGACAAACACCTATCGGAAAACTCGCCGCTGCGCGCGGACCTCCAGGAAGTCCAGGAAATTGCGCAGACCACGTTGAACGGAATTCGCAGTCTCTCGCAAGCTTTGCATCCTGTGTTGCTCGAAGAGGCTGGGCTCGAAAGCACGCTAGACTGGTACGTGCCAACCGTGGAAAGGCAGACAGGGCTTGCGCTTCACTACCAGAAGTCGGGTGAGCCATTTGCGGTCGAAACAGGTGCGGGCGTGCAGATCTATCGAGTCCTCCAAGAAGCATTGAACAACGTGAGCCGCCATTCCGGCGCAAAAGAAGCCTGGGTCCGGCTGCGATTCCTGGCGGCAGCGCTGGAATTGGAAGTGGAGGACCACGGAAAGGGCTTCGCACCGCCAGAGGGCCACACGGGCATCGGACTGGTGGCGATGCGCGAGCGCGCGGAAATCCTTGGCGGGAACCTAAATGTCTCACGAATCGCCGAGAACGGAACGCTGGTGCAACTGAAGATTCCGCGTGAGAGAGTGGAAGCGCATGGAGTCTAAAGTCACGGTCTTGCTCGTGGATGATCATGCGCTGGTGCGGCGCGGCTTCCGGCGCATGATCGAAGACGAGCCGTCGCTTCGAGTTGTTGGAGAAGCCAGTAACGGGCTGGAAGCGGTGAAGCGCGCCGAGGAACTGCATCCTGATGTGGTTGTGATGGATTGCGCCTTGCCACAGATCAACGGTATCGAAGCCTCACGCCGCATCCTGGAAAAACTGCCGAAGACTTCCATCCTGATGCTGAGCATGCATTCGGAGGACACCTTGGTGCGGCAAGCCATGGAGGCCGGGGCGCGCGGTTACGTCCTGAAGAACGCGATGGACCTAGATCTTGTAAGCGCCATTCGGAAAGTAGCGAAGGGAGAGACGGTGCTGGACCCGCAAATTACTCGCGGCGGGACGCTGAAAGGTGAGCGTGATACCGGACTGACGCCTCGGGAATTGGAAATCCTGCAACACATCGTGGCGGGCAAATCGAACAAGGAGATTGCGACCGAATTGAACCTGAGCGTCAACACCGTGTCCGTCCACCGCGCAAATATCATGGACGCTTTGGGTATGCACAAGACGGCGGAATTAGTCGTTTACGCAATTCGCAACGGGCTGGTAAACCTTCCGTGAATCGCCGCGATTTCCTGGAAAAGACCATCGGGGGAAGTGTTGCCTTTGCGGCATTTCCTTCACTGCTTTCGGCTGCTTCGCCGGGATTTCGGTTCACGGATGTCACCGCGGGCGCGGGGATTCATTTCGAGCAGAACAGCGGCGCCTACGGAGGAAAGCTGCTCCCGGAAACGCTTGGATCCGGCTGTGCATTTCTCGATTACGACGCGGATGGCTGGCAAGACATTCTGCTGGTGAACGGGATGGATTGGCCCGGGCACAAGGGCCAGCGAAGCACGATGAAACTGTATCGCAACAACCGCAACGGCACATTCACGGATGTAACCAAAGCGGCAGGACTCGATGTCGAGCTCTACGGAATGGGCGTCGCCGTCGGAGATTACAACAACGACGGTTTTCCGGATATTTTCATTACGTGCGTGGGACAAAGCCGATTATTCCGCAACACGGGCAAAGGAACGTTTGTAGATGTCACGAAAGCCAGTGGCCTGCTGGGAAGGCGAGCCCTTAGCACTTCCGCGATATGGTTTGATTACGATCGCGACGGCCTGCTTGATCTTTTCGTCTGCAATTATGTTCACTGGTCTGCTGAGCACGATGTCTTCTGCAGCCTCGATGGAAAAAACAAATCCTATTGTACGCCGGAAGCCTATCGCGGAGACACCTGCTGGTTGTTTCACAACCGGGGAGACGGCACTTTCGAGGATGTAACCGCTTCAAGCGGCATTTTCGACAGTAGTTCCAAGTCGTTGGGCGTGGCGATGCTTGATTACGATCAAGACGGTTGGCCGGACCTGCTCGTCGCTAACGACACGCAGCCCAACAAACTTTATCGCAATCTGCGCAATGGCAAATTCAAGGATGTAGCCGTGGAAGCGGGGCTGGCCTTCAGCGCGGAGGGAAAAGCTCGTGCGGGAATGGGCGTGGACGCCGCCGACTTCGACAATTCGGGCAAGCCGGGCATCGTCATCACAAATTTTGACAATGAGATGATCGGGCTCTACCGCGCCGCGGGTAAAGGGTATGACGACGTAGCCATGCAAACCGGCCTTGGCGCGGCTTCCCGGAACACGCTCGGCTTTGGTTGTGTTTTTTTCGACGCCAATCTCGACGGCCTGCTCGATATTGCCGTGGCCAACGGGCACATTGATGAAACGGTGCGCAACATTCGCGGGAACGTAGGCTATGCGCAGCCACCGCAATTGTTTTTGAATCAGGGCAAGGGAAAATTCAGCGATGTCACCGCGGAACTTGGCGGCGGTTTTGAGCGGCCCAAGGTCGGGCGCGGACTCGCGGTGGGCGATTTCGATGGCGACGGCAATCTTGATCTGCTGATGACGACCAATCACGGGCCGGCGTTTCTCTATCGTAATGATCAACTGGCCGGCAACTGCAGCATTCGGTTTCATCTTTTTGGCACAAAATCGAACCGAGACGCCATCGGGGCCGCGGTGCGCATTTTCTACAACGGACAGGCACAATCGAGGATGGTGCGAAGCGGTTCGAGCTATCTTTCGCAATCCGAGCTCCCGGTCACATTCGGCATGGGCAAGCTGGACATGATCGAGCGCGTAGTGATCGATTGGCCGAGCGGACAGAGCGAGGAGCACCCCAAGCTGCGGGCGGGGAAAACCTACCAAATCACTGAACAGAAGGGACTTATTGAAATTCCGCGACAATAATGCTTTTGCATTATTGTCAACTTTTCTGGGCTACCTTATAAACGATGTAATTGCAGTCGCTTCCAAATTGGCCTTGCCTTCGCCGACACAGGAAGCACCCCAACAAACTTGGCGGCCGGAGCTACGACCTCCGGCCGCATTTGTAATTTGGGGGATAATGGAAGGCACTAAGTTTGGGGGGAAGTGGAATGAAACGCTGGCACTCGCGAAGCGTTTTTGTCCTTGTGGTTACCGCGATTTATCTCTATGCACTTCCTTCCGCAACAATCTTCTATGCAGGGACGGTTTTTCTCCACGCGGGCTTGGGGCTGCTCGCGACAATCGGCATACTCATTTTCCTGTTTCGTGGCTTAAGTAAGGAAGCGGCCCTGACTCGCTTTGGCTGGATCGTTTTTGCGGCCGGCGCGCTTCTGGGCGTTGCGTTGATTCGGCTGGGTACGCCTCACCGGTTGAAGGCTTGGCTGTATGCTCACATCGCTCTGTGCACGCTCGCAGTCATTCTGCTCGCTGTTTCCTGGATGACGAAACGGGGCTGGGTGGGGGCGCGATTTCTGAAGCAGGCCGCGGCGCTTGCCTTGATTCTCACGGCAAGCGCGGGGATCGCTGCCGGTTCGTGGTACGCGCGGAATATCGCCTGGAAAAATCGCTACCGCGTGAATAATCCCGCGATCGCACCCGCCACCATGGAGCAGGAAGGGGATGGTCCGCACGGGAAATTCTTCCCGAGTTCCGCACAAACCACCGACGGCAAATACATTCCCTCCGAGTACTTCCTGAAGTCGCAGGCGTGCCAGCGCTGCCACGGAGATATTTACAAACAGTGGGAAAGCTCCATGCATCACTTCTCCTCGTTCAACAATCAGTGGTACCGGAAAAGTATCGAGTACATGCAGGAAGTGGACGGCGTGCAGCCGTCCAAGTGGTGCGCGGGTTGCCACGATCCGGCGCTTCTCTTCAGCGGCATGTTTGACCAGCCCATCCAACAAAATATCAACAAGCCGGAAGCGCAAGCAGGTTTGGGCTGCATGATGTGCCACAGCATCGTGCAGGTGAAGAGCACAATGGGCCAGGGCGATTTCACTCTGGAATACCCGAAACTGCATGAACTGGCGGCCAGCGAGAATCCTCTGATTCGCGGATTGCACGATTTCATGGTGCGATTGAATCCCGAACCACACCGGCGCGTGTTCCTCAAGCCGTTCATGACACAGCAAACCCCGGAGTTCTGTTCCGGTTGCCACAAAGTTCACCTGGACGTACCGTTCAACAATTACCGTTGGATTCGCGGATTCAATGAGTATGACAACTGGCAGGCGAGCGGTGTTTCCGGCCAGGGGGCGCGCGCGTTTTATTACCCAGCGACCTCCATGATGTGTGCGGATTGCCACATGCCGCTGGTGCCGTCGCATGACGACGCCAATGTGGATGGTTACGTGCACTCGCACCGCTTTCCCGGCGCCAATACCGCGGTGCCACTCGCGAACGAAGACTCCACTCAGCTGGAAATAAGCCAGAAGTTTTTACAGGATAAACAGCTAAGCGTGGATATTTTTGCAATCTCCCCCGCAGGGAAAGGCGAGGTTAGCGGCGCAAACACAGAATTTGGAAAACAGGAACTGTCCACCACATTTGCCGTCGGCGAGGAGGCGGACCTTTCTCTGCCAGAAGGTCCTGCGGGCGAGGTGCGGCCCATCACTGCGCCGCTCGGTCGTGTAGATGCGGCAGTGCGTCGCGGAGATGATGAATTGGTGGATGTTGTCGTGCGTACGCGAAGGGTCGGCCACTTCTTTCCGGGCGGCACGGTAGATGCGTTTGACACCTGGTTAGAGCTGCAAGCCACGGACGAGAAGGGGCAGACGCTTTTCTGGAGTGGAAAGGTCGAAGATGACGGAAAAGGACCGGTTGAGCGGGGAGCGCACTTTTATAAGTCGCTACAGATTGATGGGCACGGCAATGCAATCAACAAACGAAATGCGTGGGCCAGTCGCGCGGTGGTTTATGTGCGCTTGATTCCGCCCGGTGCGGCGGACACGGTGCATTACCGATTGCACGTGCCGGACAATGCGGGAGATCACATTACGCTGCACGCGAAGCTGAACTACCGGAAGTTTCTGTGGTGGAATACGCAGTTTTCGTTTGGCGGCGTTCCGAACCCGCATTCGCCGGGGGAGTTTGCAAAAGACCACGACGACAGGAAATGGAATTTCGACGGGAATCTTTCCGGCGTCTCGAGCAAGGTCAAAGCAATTCCGAACTTGCCGATCATTACGGTAGCCGAAGACACAAAGACGCTACGCGTGCTGCCGAAAACGGCTGCGGCGCCCGCACCACAAATCGTCTGGCCGAAAGAAGATTGGACGCGGTGGAACGATTATGGCATCGGATTGTTCCTGCAGGGTGATTTGAAAGCCGCGGAACAGGCTTTTGAAGAAATCACGAAAATGGATCCGCGGAATCCAGACGGTTGGACCAACGTCGGACGCGTACGCGTGCAGGAAGGAAACACGGAGGGCGCGAAAGAGGTTTTGCTTAAGGCACTTGCCTTGAAGCCAGGGTTGGCGCAGGCAAACTTCTTCTACGGCCGTGTGCTGAAAGAGGAAGGCAAATACGACGAAGCGGCAAAGGTGTTGCAAGCGGTATTGGCGGAGTTTCCGCGGGATCGCGTGGTGCACAATGAATTGGCCCGCGTGCTGTTTCTGCAGAAGCGCTATGCCGATGCTGTGAAGGAATTCCAACTCACGTTAGCGATTGATCCGGAAGACCTGCAGGCGAACTACAATCTTATGCTCTGTTACACGGGCCTCGGCGACGAAACGCGCGCCAATGAGCACAAGGAGCGCTATCTGCGATTCAAAGCGGACGAATCGGCACAAGCGCTGACAG
>Ga0306920_100001971_pt1 | contig 25633 bp, 25 predicted proteins | sample flu12Cox44000170_FD_204666 | JGI IMG/M metagenome (GOLD analysis project Ga0306920, IMG submission 204666) | Lab enrichment of tropical soil microbial communities from Luquillo Experimental Forest, Puerto Rico - flux4day.12C.oxic.44.000.170 (v2)... | ecosystem: Environmental > Terrestrial >...
CTGGCGCGGGACGCCAAACGCCGCGCGGGGGGACGCCCCTCCATGCTGCAGGACGTGATGAAGGGACGGCGCACCGAGATCAACTATCTGAACGGATACGTGTCTGACCAGGGGAAGCAGGTCGGTGTCAAGACGCCCATCAACGACAAGATCGTCGAGCTGGTCAACGCCCCGGGCGTCGGGCTCCTCAAGCCGGACCGAAAGAATCTCGATCCGCTCTGGGCCCTCGTCCCCCACTAGGACAGTCGGAGGGGGGCTTGAGCGGCAAGCGCTTGGTCAAGAACGTCATGCGCGCTTTCCCCGATAGGCTCCTAGGGGCAGAGCCAGCTCCATCAGCGGTCTCTGACGATCGGACGAGCGCTACGATCGCGACGGCGTCGTCGGAAATGAGGGTCGCCGGTCAGAGAGGGCGGCTGCCTTCTCCCACGCCCGAGCGGCGCCGAGCACGGTGGATTCCGCGAGGGGTCGGCCGATGAGCTGGAGTCCGATGGGCAGCCCGATCGTGGTGAATCCGCACGGAAGCGAGATCGCGGGCACACCGGCGAGGCTCGCGGGCGTGGTGTAGGAGCGACGACCGAAGAATCGCCGCCCCGCCTCTTCCTTGCTCGCGACGGGCGCAGTGTGGCTCGCGATGGGGGGCGCCGGGTGCGGCGAAGTGGGAGCGAGGAGGAGATCGAGCCTCCCCAGCGCAGCCAGGATCTGCTCGCGAATGAGGGCGCGGGCGCGCGCGGCCCGGTGCACGGCGGTGGCGGGGATGAGACCCGCCGCCACGAGGCGACGCCGGGTCCCCGCGTCGTATTCTCCGGGCCGCGTGGTGAGCCAGGATTGATGCCGGCCCGCCGCTTCCGAGTCGCAGAGGGCCATGAAGACGCCGCCCGCGTGCGGGATGAGGGGCAGCGAGATGTCCTCCACGTGGGCGCCCAGGCCAGCGAGCGCGCGCGCCGCTTCCCGCACCGCCCCGCGGACCTCGGGATGCGTGTCGGCGCCGTCGACGAGCTCGGTGAGCACGCCGATCCGGAGCTGCTTCACTCCCGCGTTCAGCGCGGCGCGATAGTCGGGCACCGCGCTGCGGCTCGTGGTCGGGTCCCGCTCGTCGTAGCCGGCGATGAGGCCGAGTACGAGAGCAGCATCTTCCACCGTGCGCGTGAGTGGGCCCACCTGGTCCATGGACCACGCGGCGGGGAAGCAGCCGTGACGCGAGACGCGTCCCCAGGTCGGCCGGAGTCCCACCGCGCCGCAGTAGGAGGCGGGACTCCGCACCGACCCGCCCGTGTCCTCGCCGAGGGTGATCGAGCAGAGCGCGGCCGCGGCGGCGATGCCCGATCCCGAGGAGGAGCCGCCGGGGTCGTGCTCGTCGTTCCACGGATTGCGTGGCTGGCCGTAGGGAAAGCGGAGCGTCCCCCCCAGGGCGAACTCGGTCAGGTTGAGCTTGCCGATGAGGATGCCCCCGGCCTGGATGAGCCGCGCCATCACGGTGGAGTCCTCGGTAGGCACGTGGCTGCGGAGGAGGGCCGAGCCCGAGGTGGTGAGGATGCCCGCCGTGTCGAGCTGGTCTTTCACCGCGAAGGGAATGCCATGCAGCGGCCCGCGCCACTGACCCTTCGCCGCCTCGCTCTCCGCCCGCTTCGCGTCCACCAGCGCGCTCTCCCCGCACACGGTGATGAAGGCACGTAGCCGGCCGTCGAGCCGCTCGATGCGCTCGAGATACGCGGTGACCAGCTCCACGGACGAGAGGCGCTTCTCGCGCATGAGCGCCGCCTGCCGCGACGCGCTCGCGAAGGCGAGCTCGTCGGTGTTGCCGATGCTCACACCACGCCCTCGGGGCTCGTGGGCCAGGGCTCCACGCGGTCCAGCGGAAGCCCATCCAGAGCGCCCAGCGCGTCGAGGAATGCATTCAGCCGATGGGCGATCTCCATAGCGTCCTCGCCATCCAAGGATATGGACAGCGCGGCCGCGAGTCGCCGCACGTCTTCAGGTCCCAGGTCATGCATGCGCGAGTTATAGCACCAAGCGCCCGCTCGCCGCGGCCGACTTTCGTGACCAGCCGTCATCGGCGCGATGACCCAACATCCGCGAATGGTTTTGGATGTCATGCGCGCGGAGCGGGCTTTCCCACCACGTGCGGGCAACCGTTCACCGGGCTTGCCATTCGACGGGTCTCAGCGCGGCACAAACAGATAGAGCCCGCCGAGGCGGGCTCTATCGCGAGACGAAAACCTCGAGGATGCTACGGAGTCGGACGCAACTGACCCCGCACCTCGCCATTCGGGTTCTTTTCACTGTGCACGTTGACGTAGAGCTCGTTGTCGTTGTACGCGAGAAGGTCCGCGTCGTTGACGAACGTGCGGTCAGGCACCGCGAAGGTATTCGGACCGGTCTTGGTCAAGGTTATGACGACGGGGCCGTTCGCCCCAGCTTTCCCGCGATGAACATGGGCCGCGGTTGGGGTGAACCCGTCGACCGTGACGGTGCCGATGGCCTGCGGGCAGGCGAGCGAACCGGTGGACGTAGGACACTTGGTCTGGTAGATGACGATGTCGGTCGTGCCCGAGAGGTTGCCGCCCACTGGAGGAACCTCTTGCGCTCCGGTGAGCCTGGTAATGGGCATCCCAGTGGTGGTTGTCGGTCCTTTGGCGCATCCTCCCGCAATAAGCACTGCTATCCCAAGGGCCCCCAGAAGACGCCATTTCTTGCTCGCTCGGAGTGTAGGCATCGTTGGCTTCCCCCTTCGGTTAGATAGGCCAGCTGATGGGAATGACCGTACTGGTCACCAATTCCGCGCGCGAAAAGCTAGCATTGACACGCGGTGGGCGTCAACCCTCTGCTCACCTCGTACACGGTATAGCATCATTTGACGGCCTCGGCAGGTTGGGCTAGGCTCGGCGCGTGCTCGACCTCGTGATCCGCGGCGGACGTGTCATCACGCCTCAGGGGGTAGGCTCCTGGGACGTGGGCGTGCAGGACGGGCGCATCGCGGTGCTGGGGGCGCCGGGTACCCTGCCCAGCGAGGCCACGAAGGTCATCGACGCCTCTGGCCTCATCGTGGCCCCGGGCGGCGTGGAGCCCCACACCCACCTCGCCCACGGCATCATGTCGCACCCCGAGTCGCCCTCCATCACCCTCGGCCCCGAGGAGGACACGCGGGGCATGGCGTGCGGGGGGACCACCACCCACATCGACTTCTGCTACGTGCGGCCAGGCGGCGAGATCATGCCCGTCCTCGAGCAGCGGGCGGCGCGGTGGAAGGGGCAGTCGCACGTGGACTATGCCTTCCACATCACGCTGGCCGGCGCCCTGCCCCTGCGCGTGTTCGAGCAGATGCCCGAGGCGATCCAGGCCGGGCATCCGTCGTTCAAGGTCTTCACCACCAACGTGCTCCCCCCGCATCCGAAGCGCGCCGGCAACCGTCTCGACTTCGGGCGCATCGGCCTCGCCATGGAGAAGACGGCCCAGCACGGCGGTATCATGGTCGTCCACGGCGAGGACGAGGACCTCGTCCAGTTCAACTACGAGCGCTTCCGCGAGGAAGGCCGCATGGACGGGACGAACATGCACCTCGTCCACACCAAGCTCTCCGAGCTGCTGGCGTTCCGCCGCACCATCGCGCTGGCGCGGGCCGTGGACGCTACCGTGTACTTCGTCCACACCTCGGCCCGGGAAGGGGTGGAGGCCATCGGTGAGGCGCGCTCCCTCGGCCTGCCCGTGTACGGCGAGACGCTCCACCAGTACGCTTGCTTCAACGCGGAGTACTACAAGACGCCGCGCGGCTTCTGCTCCCACACCTATCCCTCCCTCAAGTTCCCTGAGGACCAGAAGGCGCTGTGGGACGGACTGGTCTATGGCGGGCTCTCCACCCTGGCCACCGACGAGTATCCGACCAGCCTCGAGCTCAAGCTGCGCGGGCGCACTATCGAGGACGTCACGGGCGGCAACGTGGGCGCGGAGGCGCGGCTCGGCATCGCCTTCACGGAGGGCGTGGGCAAACGCGGGATGAGCCTCGAGCGCTTCGCCGACATCACCGCCACCAACGCCGCGAAGATCTTCGGCCTCTACCCGCGCAAGGGCGTCATCGCCCCCGGCAGCGACGCCGACTTCGCCATCATGGACCCCGCCATTCGCAAGACGCTGACCAAGGACGACTTCCACGTGACCGACTACAGCCCGTGGGAAGGCTGGCAGATCTCCGGCTGGCCCGCGGTCACCATCCTGGGCGGGCGGGTGATCGCCGAGCGCGGCAAGCTCGTGGGCTCCACGTCGGACGGCCGGCTCCTGCTCCGCAAGCTCGATCCGCAGGTGTTGCAGCGTCCCGTCTGCTGACCGGAGGCCCTCCATGGCCGGCAAGCTCTTCGAGGAGCTCACGGTCGGACAGGTGTTCCAGCACCAGCCTGGTCGCACCGTGACCGAAGCCGACAACGTCTTTTTCTCCTGCCTCACCATGAACCCGCAGCCGCTCCACGTGGACTTCCACGCCGCGGCCCAGGCGGAGTTCGGCAAGCCCCTCGTGAACAGCCTCTTCACCCTGGGCGTCGCGGTGGGGCTCTCCGTGAGCGAGACTACCTTGGGGACGACGGTGGGCAATCTCGGCTTCGAGAAGGTCGAGTTCCCGAAGCCCGTCTTCCACGGCGATACCATCTACGCGGAGACGGAAGTGGTGGACAAGCGCGACTCGAGGTCGCGTCCGGAGTGGGGCATCGTCACCTTCGAGCACCGCGCCCGCAACCAACACGGCGATCTCGTCATGCGGTGCCGGCGGGCCGCCATGCTGCGTCGGAAGAAAGCCTGAGCGTGCGCCGCTCTCTCCACTTCGTGCCGGGCGGCCAGGAGAAGATGATCGCCAAGGCCCTCACCCTTCCTGCCGACGGGCTCATCCTCGACATGGAAGACGCGGTCCCCCCGCCCCTCAAGCCCGCCACCCGGCCCCTCGTGCGCCGGTGGCTGGACACCCTCGACTTCGGCGGGCGGGAGCGCTGGATCAGGATGAATCCGATCTTCACCGAGCACGCGGTGCCCGATCTCGAAGAGACCATCGCGGCGAAGCCCGACGGTTACCTCGTACCCAAGCCGCGCAGCGCCGCTGACGTGCGCCGTGTCGCCGCGGAGCTCGAGCGCCTGGAGGAGAAGCACGGGCTGCCCTTCGGTTCCACGAAGATGATTCTCATCGCCACCGAGACCCCGCAGGGGCTCCTCAACATCGCCGAGGTGGCGACGGCGAGCCCGCGGGTGGCCGCCGTCTCGTGGGGCATCGAGGATCTCTCCGCGGCCATGGGTCTGCCCCGGGTGCGCGACGAGGGGGGGCGTTATCTCGACATCCCGCGGTACGCGCGGGTCATGTGCGCGGTGGCCGCCTCTGCGGCCGGGGTGGAGTCGCTCGACACCGTGTACACGGACATTCCCGACCTCGACGGGCTGCGCCGAGAGTGTCGGGAGGGCGTGGCCATGGGCTTCAGCGGCAAGATGTCCATTTATCCGAGCCAGATCGAGGTGATCAACCAGGAGTTCACGCCCTCGAAGGCGGAGGCGGAGGATGCCCTCGCCCTCATCGCCGCCTTCGCCGAGCACGCAGGCAAGGGCGCGGGAGCTTTCGCCTGGAAGGGTCAGATGATGGATCAGCCCCATCTCACGCGCGCGAAGAAGATCGCCGACCGCGCGCGACGTGCGGGCGTGATCTGAACCGCAGCGCCTCCCACCGCCGCGCCGCTCCTCGCCGGATCACCTCGCGCCACGTGACTCTCGCCCTGGCCGCCCTCCTTCTCGCATGCGCGGTGATCTTCGCCCTGCCCCTGGGTCGGCGCCCCCTCGACAACCAGGACGAGGCGCGCTATAGCCTGCTCGCCCGCGAGGCCGTCGAGCACGGGCATTGGATCTTGCCCCGCGTGCGAGACGAGATCTACCTCAACAAGCCGCCGCTCTTCTTTTGGACGGTGGCCGTCTTCGCGCTTCCCTTCCGCAAGGTCACCGACGCCACGGCGCCCATCGCCTCCGTGATCTCCGCGGTGACGGGCTTGCTCGCCGTGTTCGCCATCGGACGCCTGCTCTGGGGCGCCGCGGTAGCCCTCGCCGCGGCCCTCGTCCTCGCCACCAGCCCCTTCTACTTCTTCATGGCCCATCAGGTGTTGACGGACATGATGCTGACCGCATGGATGGGCTGGGCGCTCTATTTCTATCTCGCCTCGGGCCGCGCGCCCTCTGCGTGGCGTCCGCTCCTCGGCTTCTATCTTTGCGCGGGGGGCGGACTTGCGAGCAAGGGGCCGGCCGCGCTGAGTCTGCTGGTGGCCGCCATCGCCGCGTCGCTCGTCACGGAAGGCTGGAGTGGCGTCAAGCGGCTCCGCCTGCCCCTGGGTCTCGGCCTGATCGTGCTCACCGCACTCCCGTGGTTCCTCCCCTACCTCCTCCAGCGCGAGAAGAGCTACGGCCAGGCCGTGGTCATGACCGACTACCTCGGTTGGTATTTCCGTAGCGCGGTCACGTATCGACTGGAGGCCGTGTTGGCACATCTCACGCGCTTCCTACCGTGGGGATTCTTCCTCCTGCCCGCGGTGTGGTGGTGGGTCCGTTACCGAGATCCCGATCGCACCCGGCTCCTCGTGTGGGCGGGGATGCTGATCGTCCTCCTGAGTCTGTCCGGGGAGCAGCGCGCCCGCTACTTCCTGCCCCTCTGGCCGATCTTCGCCGTACTGGTGGCGGAGTTCTTCGTGCGCGGGGCGGAGCGAGCGCGGGGCCTCCTCGACTGGGCCGCCGCCATCTATCTCCTGCTGATGATCGGTGCGGGCGCCTTCGTGATCTGGAACAGCGTGTCCGGACCCGACGCGGTCTTCCTGCCCTTCTCGCCTTGGGAGCGCTGGGTCACCGCGACGGCGATCGTGGTCAGCGCCGCGCTCGCCCTCCTGAGCCTGCGGGTGGAGCACAGCGGGCTTGCCGCCACCGCCTGGCTCGCCGCCGGGCTCGGCGTCACCCTCACCGTGGCGGCCCTCGGCTATCCTGCGCGCTTCACCCGCGAGCACGACTATCCGGGCGTGGCCCTCCGTGTCGGGCCCAAGCTCACGCCGGGACAGCCCCTCCTCGCCTATCCCGACGCCAGCCTCGCGTGGGACTTCTACCTGCGGCGCCCGGTACGAGAGCTCCGGAGCGAAAGCGAGGCGGCCACGCTCCTCGCTGCGGCTCCGCAGGCGCGCGTGCTCATGCGCGTCGACGAATGGCAGCGCCTCAAGCCCCAGGCGGACGCGGGGTGGCGCGCGCTCGACGAAGGCCAGGTCGGGCGCCGCCAATTCGTGCTCCTGGGCGGCTAAGGGGATCGACATGGAATTCCAGCTCCGAAAGATCGGCCACGTGGTGCTGAACGTCAGCGACCTCGACGCGTCCCTCCGCTTCTACCAGGACGTGCTCGGGCTGCGCGTCTCCGATCGCTATCCCGACAGCATGATGCCGGGTGGAATGATCTTTCTCTGCGTGGGCGGCGATCATCACGGCGTCGCCCTCGTGGGAGGCGGCAAGAAGGCGGGCGGCGATCGCGAGGCGACCAAAGCCGCAGGAGGCAGCCTGAATCACTTCGCCTTCGAGGTGGGCTCGCTCGACGAGGTGTTCCGCTCCCGCGCGTGGCTCCAGCGGCACGGCGTGCCTATCGTCTTCGAGGGGCGCCGGCGGGCGGGCTGCCAGATCGCCATCGAGTTCACCGATCCCGACGGCAACAACCTCGAGATCTACTGGAACATCGATCAGATCGGCACCGACGGGCAGGTGCGGCCGGCGAGCCAGTGGCGGCCCGCGCGCACGCTGGAAGATGCGGCGGCCAACCCGGTGGAGGGCCAGACGCTGCCCACGAGTTTCGTGGGCAAGTCCTGATCGTCAGCCGCGGCACGAGGCTCTCCGGGAAGCCACCCGCGCGACGGGGCCGGCCGGCGCTCGTTCGGCGCCGACCAGCCCGCGCTCGCGCCTAGAACATGATGACGGAGCGGGAGACCTCGCCCGACTTCATGGCCCTGAAGAACTCGTTGACGTCCTCGAGCTTGCCGCGGCGGGTGATCATCTCGTCGAGCTTGAGGCGCCCTTGCCGATACAGCTCGATGTAACGCGGCATGTCCACCTTGAAGCGGTTGGATCCCATGCTGCAGCCCTGGATCTTCTTCTCGCGGAGGAACATGGGACCATCGAGCTCGATCTTCTGTCCCACGGGGATCATGCCCACGATCGTTGCGGTGCCGCCCGGGCGGATGCAGTCGAAGCACTGCTCGGCGGCGATCTTGAGCCCGATGGCCTCGAAGGAGTAGTCCACCCCGCCGTTGGTGAGATTGCGGATGGCCTTCACGGGATCGTCCGCCTTGGCGTTGACGCCGTGAGTGGCCCCAAGCTGCTTGGCCGTGGTGAGCTTGGCGTCCACCGTGTCTACCGCGATGATCATGCGCGCGCCAGCGATGCGCGCGCCCTGGATGCAGGCCAAACCCACTCCGCCCGCCCCGAACACCGCCACCGCGGAGCCGGGCTCGATGCGCGCGGTGTTGAGCACGGCGCCCACGCCGGTGGTGACGCCGCAGCCGATGAGGGCGGCGCGATCGAGCGGCATCTCGTTGTCGATCTTCACCAGGGCGTTCTCATGGACCAGCATCTTCTCCGCGTAAGCGGATAGATTGGCGAACTGGTTCACGGGCTGGCCCTTCCAGGAGAGCTTGGGCGGATCCGTCTTGGCGCGGACGGGACGCGTCTGGCAGAGGTGCGTCTTGCCGGTGAGGCAGTAGTCGCAGTGGCCACAGAAGACGGAGAGACAGGCGATCACGTGATCGCCGGGCTTGAACTCGCTCACCTGGAGCCCGACTTCCTCCACGACACCCGCCGCCTCATGCCCCAGGATGGCGGGAGTGGGGAAGGGATACAGGCCGTCCACGAAGTGCAGATCGCTGTGGCACACACCGGAGCCTACGGTGCGCACGAGCACCTCGCGCCCCATGGGCTTGTCGATGTCGACGTCCTCGATGGTGAGGGGTTGATGCGGACCATGGAACATTGCTGCCTTCATACTCGCCTCCTTGTGAATGCACCCGGGGGACTATCGGTCGACGCGCAGGCACCGAGAGTGCGCCGGCCCACCCCGCCTGTCAAGGCCGGTCGGGGACCGCTCAGACGGCGCCAGACTCGGGACGGGGACGCGTCTCGACGTCGTCGAGGTGGGCGGCGCAGTTGAGCAGGCGAACCCGCCACGGCGGAGGGTGATCGATGATAGTGAGTGAGGTGTTGTGCCAGGCCGCGGGCGGCGGCTCGCCTTCGGCCAGCACGAGGTGCCGGTCGGCCAGCGATCGGCACACGAGGCCGTGGGTCACCACCGCCACGTGTCCCGCCGCCGTGGCGGCCGCCGCCTGCACGAAGGCCCACGCGCGGTCCACTCGGTCGTGAAACGCCTCCCACGTCTCGCCGTTGGGGGGTGCGTAGCCCGCCTCGAACATATCGAAGCCGAGCTCGGCATAGGGCGTGCCCCGGAGGTCTCCGAAGTTGCGCTCCTGGAGGAGCGGGCTGTAGCGGACGGGAGCGCGGGTGACACGGCGAAGGTGATCGGCGGTGGCCACCGCTCGCGAGTAGTCACTCGAGAGGATGAGGACGATGCGCTCGTGCTCGAGCCGGCGGGCGAGTCGCGCCGCCTGCAGAGCGCCGCGCGCGGAGAGCGGATTGTCGGGGAGCTGGACGGTGCGCGAGGCGTTGCCCAGCGTCTCGCCGTGGCGGATCAGGAAGATCGACATCGCGGGGCGAGACGGCTCAGATCACGCGATCGCCGCGCAGCGCCTCGATATCGGACGGCGAGTAGCCCAGCCCGGCCAGGATGGCGCCCGTGTGTTCGCCCAGCTTGGGCGCGGTCACCCGCACCGCCACGTCGCTCGCCGACATGCGGATGGGTGTGCGGATGTGCGGCACGCGCCCGAGCTCGTCGTCGTCGGCGTGCACCACCATCTCGCGGTGCACGACCTGCGGATCGGCGAAGAGCTGCTCGTAGTTGTACACGGGGCCGCACGGCACGCCGGCATCGTCGAGCACCTTGATCCAGTGCGCGGTGGGCGCGGTGGCGAGCACGGCCGTGATCTCCTTCTCCAACTCGACGCGGTGCTTGCGACGATCGGGACCGCGGCGGAAGCGCGGATCGGCGGTCCACTCGGGATGGCCGAGGGCCTTGGCGCAGCGCTCCCAGATGGCCTGGGCAGAGCCCCCGATCATCATGTAGCCATCCTTGGTCTCGAAGCGCTGGTAGGGCGCGTTCTGGCGATGGCGCGAGCCCATGCGCGTAGGCTCTGCGTGGTCGGCGAGCCAGCCCGCGCTCGTCCAGGAGGAAAAGGCCACTGCCGTCTCGAGGAGCGAGCACTCGATCTTTTGTCCCTGCCCGGTGCGCTGGCGCTCGAAGAGCGCGGCGAGCACGCCCTGCGCTCCCCACATGCCTGTGCCCAGATCGCAGATGGGCAGGCCCACCGAGGTGGGCGGGCCGTCGGGTTCCCCCGTGACGTGCATGATGCCGCCCATGCCCTGGGCGATGAGATCGAAGCCACCCTTCTCGCGATACGGGCCATCGGAGCCGAAGCCGGAGAGCTGGGCGTAGATCAAGCGGGGGTTGATCTGCCGCAGCGTCTCGTAACCGAGTCCCGCGCGTTCCATCACGGTGGCGCGGTAGTTTTCCACGAGCACGTCGGACTGGGCGACCAGCTTGAGGAGGATCTCTCGACCGCGCGGCGCCTTGTAGTCGAGGGTGAGGCTCTGCTTGTTGCGGTTGATGTAGCGGAAGTACGGATTGCGCTCGCTCCCGTCGCCCATGGCCCGCGAGGAGTCGCCCGCTCCTGGGCGCTCGAGCTTGATCACCTCCGCGCCCATGTCGGCGAGGATCACGGTGCAGTAAGGGCCCGCCATGTGCTCCGTCATGTCCAGGACCTTCACGCCGGTCAGCGGGCCGTGCTTGCTCGTCTGCGCCATGGGACCTCCGGGAAGCAAGGGAATATGTGCCGTCGACGCGCGCAGTGTAGCGCATTTTGCCGGGCGGGCGCGGCGGGTGCGCAGCGCGGGCGCCCGGTGTAAGCTGGGGCGCGGCTCGGACGACGGCGCGGCCGCTCTCGTGGCACTTCGAGCTGAGCCGCTCTGCGGCGAGGCGAGGGCTGAGTAGATCTGCCTAGCCGATCAGGGACGGATGAGCGACGACACGCTGGTTCGATTCACCGCGCACGAGCTCCGCCGCGATGATCTCCGCGCCCTCATGGTCCGCTCCAATGGGCCGGCCATGGCCCGCGCCCTCTGGCATTTCGGCCTCCTCGCGGTGACGGGCACGCTGGTATGGATGGGCCGCGCCACGCTGTGGGTGATCCCCCTCCTGATCGCTCACGGCTACGTGCTGGCCTTCCTCTTCTGCGCATTTCACGAGTCGGCGCACCGCACTGCCTTCCGCAGCCGCTGGCTCAACGTGCTCGTGGGCTCGGTGGCGGGCTTCGTCACCTTCTGGCCGTATCGCAACTATCGCGTGTTTCACTGGGAGCATCACCGCTACACGCAGGACGCCCCGCGCGATCCCGAGCTCTTCTTTCCCAAGCCCGCCTCTCTGAGCGCCTATCTTTTCGTGCTCACGGGCATCCCGAACTGCCTGCGCCGAGTCGGGGACATCCTCCGCCTCGCCACGGGACGGGCCGACCGTCCGTGGATGGCGCCCGGAGAGTGCCGCCCTCTGATCCTCGAGGCGCGGATCTATCTCGCGCTCTACGTTGCACTCGCCCTGCTCTCCGTGCTCGCGCGCTCGCCCATGCTGCTCCTCGTGTGGATTCTGCCGTGGCTCGTGGGCCAGGCTTTCCTCCGGCCGTATCTGCTCGCGGAGCACACCGCCTGTGCTTTCACCGCCGAGTGTCTCGACAACACGCGGACGACCCTCACGGTGGCTCTGGTCTGCCTGTTCGCGTGGAACATGCCGTATCACGCCGAGCACCACGCCTATCCCGCCGTGCCCTTTCACGCCCTGCCGCGGCTACAACGAGCGGGTGCGGGCCCGGATCGCCAATCTCGATCCCGACTATCTCGCGGCCAAGGTGAACCGCTGTCTCTTCGGCGACTCGGACCCTCGGCGGGTTGCTGGGCTCAGATAGAGGGGCCAGACGTGGAGACGAGGTGACAGGGGCGGCCTTGAGCTGCCGGCGCGCACGAGCGGAGGATCTTTCCGCCATCGTCCGCATGCTTGCCGACGATCCGCTGGGAGCGAAGCGGGAGCGCTACGAGGAGCCCGTGCCCGAGACCTATGCACGCGCCTTTCATGCCATCGAGGCCGACCCGAGCAACGAGCTCGTGGTCGCCGTGCAGGGCGAGCGGGTCATCGGTGTGCTCCAGCTCACCTTCATCCCCTCTCTGACCTACCAAGGGGGCTGGCGCGCCCTTGTCGAGGGCGTGCGCCTAGACCGCCGGGTGCGCTCACAGGGGGTGGGGAAGGCCCTCTTCGCGTGGGCGATCGCGCGAGCCCGGGAGCACGGCTGTGTGATGATCCAGCTCACCACGGACAAGAGCCGCCCGGACGCCAGGCGCTTCTATGAGGGCCTGGGCTTCGTCGCCTCGCACGAGGGCATGAAGCTCCACTTCACGCCCCGCTGAGGCGCCCAACCTCGGGCCCCTTGTCTTGACTTGGGCATCGACGGTAGCCTACGCGGCAACAGGCGCACGCGATGAAGAGAATCTGGCTGCGAAGTGCAATCATCCTGAGCGGTGTGCTCGCCTATCGCGTCGCCTGCGATCTTCTCGACCATCAGGTCACTGACGCCTATGTCTGCGGCGCCCTCACCATCATCGGCGGGGTGATCGTGGCTTTGACCGAGCTGTAGACGGTCAGGGTGCGGCGCCGGCTTCCCGCATCGACCGTCCTCAGAGCTCTCACTACCCACGAGGAGGCACGCCATGGCGAACAGCAGCATCTATCGGGTGACGGATCTGGTGGGAACGAGCAAGGTGTCGTGGGAGGACGCCGTCAAGAATGCCGTGCAAACCGCGGGCAAGACGCTGCGCGATCTCCGGGTCGGCGAGGTCTCGCGGCTCGACGTGACCATCGAGAAGGGTAAGGTCACGTCGTATCGCGCCCGCGTGAACGTGTCGTTCAAGTACGAGCGCTAGGCCGGCCCACGGCGCCGGCCCGGAAGCGGAACGGCTAGCGGGTCGCGCTCAGCTCGAGGGCCGGCGTCTCGAAGACGGAGGCCACACCCGCGCCCAGCAGGCGGATCTCCGGCTGGAGCGTGATGCCCATGCGCGTCTCCACGCGATCGCGCGCCATCTCCATGAGGGCGATCACGTCGGCGTGGGTCGCCCCACCGCGATTGATGATCAGGTTGCCGCACTTCGAGGAGATCTCGGCGCCGCGCACCCGCTTGCCCCGCAGCCCCACCGTCTCCACCAGCCGCGCGGCCCGATCGCCGGGAGGGTTCTTCCAGACGTAGCCGGCGGAGGCCAGGGCGAAGGGCTGCGTGTCCTTCCACACCTTCATGCGCAGCCGTAGGTTCTCCTGGATGCGTTGGGGGGGCCGGCGCACGAGCTGCAGCCGGCAGCCGACGACCACGCCGCCCGTCGGCAGGTCGAAGCTGCGCGTCCCGCCGCCTTCGCTGCTCGGCCGATATTCGCCGAGGGTACCGTCAGGATGGAGGAAGCTCACGGAGGTGCAGAGATCGAGCACGGAGCCTTCGAGCGAGCGGGCGTTGGTGGCTAGCGCGCCGCCCACCGTGGCGGGGATGCCCGCCATGTGCTCGAGGCCGCCTAGGCCGAGGGCTGCTGCTTCGCGGATGAGGGCAGCCAGCGGCATGCCGCCGCCCACCGCCACTTCGTCGCCTTTGAACTCGGCGCGTCCGAGAATACCCTCGAGCTTGATCACCACCGCCTGGAGGCCGCGATCGGAGATGAGCATGTTGTTGCCGCCGCCGATCACCACCACGGGCAGGTCCTCGTGCTCCGCGAAGGCCAGGGCGTAACGCACGTCGTTGAGGTCCTGCGGCATCACGAAGAACTCGGCGGGGCCGCCGATCCGCAACGAGGTGTAGAAGCTGAGGGGTTCCGTGAACCTGACCGTGCCGGCGATTCGCCCTAGCATCCTTTATCTCCTTGGCCCGAGCGGTGTGTGGGGTGTTTGTCGCGCGCCCGCTTATTGCACCGCAAGTGCCAAGGTCGGAAGTGAAGCATTTCGCTTACTTCGGGTTCACCGCCCTTTAGGAGAGCGACGCCCTACGTCACCGCCAGTGACAGAGAATGCCAACATCCGGGCTTGGAAAGGCCTATTCGCCTTTTGGCGCAGCCGATCGGCTAGGCAAGCTTTGCCGCGATGAACACGCTGATGGGATAGAGGCAGAAATAGTCGGGATCGAGCAGGACATTGTCGGGAGAACCGGGCTCGCAGAGACTCGAGCGCTCCCTCCACTCGGTAACGGTGAGCAGATCGCGAATGCGCTCGCCCCAGTTGCGGCTGAACACCGTGTGCTGGATATAGTCGCGATCGGCCGGGCGGAGCGGCGCGCGGCGCTGCAGCAGGTAGTGCCGCATGACCGGGGCGGGGAGCCCCGCGGCTCGGAGCGCGGCCACGGTGGTTTGCCGGCGTTCCTGGAACGAGCGGCCGGCTCCCTCCTCGAGGGTGCGCCGGATCTCGGCGATCTGGATGCGGCGCTCCAGCTCGGGATGTCCGGGCAGGAAGAGCGCCGAGAGCACCTGTGATTCCTTGATCACGATGCGGCCGCCCGGCTTGACGACACGCGCGAACTCGCGCAGCGCCCGTTCAGTGTCCACGATGTGGTGGAGGACGTCTCCGCACCAGAGCCAGTCCACGCTCTGATCCGGCACGGGAAGGACCGTGCCGTCGCCCACGCGGAACTCCACACGGTCTGCGCCGGGTTGCCCGGCCGTAAGGGAGCGGGCCGCGTCGACCCGTGAGACCTCGGGCTCGAGGGCGGTCACCCGGCCGGCTGGCCCTACCGCCTCGGCGAGCCAGAGCGCGTAGAGGCCGACGCCGCAGCCCACATCGAGGCCGCGAGAGGCTGGGGGCAGGTCGAGCTCAGCGATGATGCGGCGGGCCTCCGGCTCTTGGAAGCGATTCATGCGCTCCAGGGACAACTCGGGTCGGTCCGGCGCCCTCACGCGCCAATAGTACGCGAGGGGCCGGGTGCGTCATAATCGGAAGGTGACGCGCTGGCGTGCGCTCTGCTTCCTCGCCCTCCTAGCCACCGCCCTTTTTCCCGTCATCACCGTCACCCCAACCGTGCCGGCGACGGAAACCGCCACCGCCATCGAGGTGCAGGAGAACCTTCAGATCCCGCTGGAGCAGCGGCGCCGCATCGCGCGCGGCGAGGTGGCGACCTTTTCCGTCGTGGAGCACAGCGAGCGTGAGGTGGCGGCTGGGATTGCTTTGACGCTGCCCATCCCCGCGGCCCAGCTCGCGCAGTATCTCGCTTCGGGCCAGCTCGTCGCCCAGGACGCGACCATCGTAGACTTCGGGCTCGTGCCACCGGAGACGCCGACCCCAGTCGTCGGCCCCGCCTTCAACGCGAACGAGCGTGACGAGGCGCGGAACTTGCTCGACGCGAGCCCGGGCACGCGCTTCAATCTCTCCACGGCCGAGATCGACTTGCTTCGATCCGCCCGCGGTGCCTCGGGCAACTCTGATCGCGACGCCGTTGACGTGGCCTCCGCTGTCTTTCGGCGCCTCCTCTGGGAGCGTGTGCAGTCCTATCGCCACGGCGGCCTCGCCGCTATAGCGCCCTATGCACGGGCGGGAGGAGCCTTCACCGATCCCGTGGTGGAGCTTCGTCTGGCCATCCCCGATGCGGAGCGCATGGGCCGCTCCGGCGCGGAGCTGCACCAGGCCCTGCTGCGCTATCCCGCAGACCAGCCGTCGCAGGTGGCGAGCCAGGTGTACTGGGTGAAGCGCCGCGTGCAACACCGGCCGCATCTGAGTCTGCTCCATCGCATGGTGGTGGCGGGCGACAGCTCCGCCCTCCATCTCGAGCGCTACTTCTACGCGGCCCACTCCTTCAACTCGATGGTCATTCTCACCGCGGTGTTTCCTGTCCAGGAGGCCACGTTGCTCGTGGCGACCACGCGGGTTTCCACCGACGAGATCCTCGGCGTGGGGAGCCAGCTCAAGCGGAGCGTGGCGCGAGGCCAGGTGCGAGACGAGATGCGGGCGCGGCTCGAGCGAGTCCGGTCGTTGTTGACGCCGTCGCGACCGGCGGGAGCGGAAAGTCCCTGAGGCTGGTGCCGATGCGCTCGACCCAGATGAACGGGAATCGACCCAGCGGGGCTGCCCAGGACCGACGGCTTGCATGGGCCTCTCGAGGACGGAAGCCCGGGTCATTTCTACCGCCTCCCCGGCTCCGTAATCGAAACCGCGCCCGCTAGAAAAGCTACCAAATGACACGGTAGAACCTGCCAACCTCACCCGCCTCGGTATTGTCTCCAACTCTCAAGATGTAGCGCTTCCCATACGAAGGCGCGAGGACTCGTGGGTGGCACATCCCTTGAAACGTGTCGCCCTCATGAGAATCCTACGCGCCGTACTCCTCGTGGTCGGTCTTGTCGTGCTCGCGGTCCTCGTTGTTCGCGTCGGGCTCGACTCGGTGCTCACCGTGCTCGGCCGGCTGAGCTGGTGGCAACTCGTCCTCGTCTGCATTCCCTACGGGCTCATCATGGCCGTGGACACGCTGGGCTGGCGCTACGCGTTCATGAACAGCGCTCCGCCTTACTCCCGCATGCTCGCCGCGCGCACGGCAGGTGAGGCCGTCAACATCGTGACGGCCCTCGGCTCTGTGGGCGGGGAAGCGGTGAAGGTCTGGCTCCTGCGTCCGGCCGTGCCGTACGAGGAGAGCGTGCCCTCCATCGTGATCGCCAAGACCACGAGCACCATGGCCCAGGCCCTTCTCCTCGGAGTGGGAACCATCCTCGCCCTGGCCGCGACCAAGGTGGACGTCGACGTCATCTGGGCCATGGGCGCCCTTCTTGGCGTGGAGTTGCTTCTCGTCGGTGGCTTCTTCGTCACCCAGGTGGCGGGGCTGGTGCGGCGCGTGGGCCGGCTCCTCACCTGGAGTGGGCTCATCAAGGACGCCTCGGCCGCCGACGATCTGGATGCTCGCCTGCGCCGCTACTACCGTGAAAGCTGGCGCCGCTTTGCCCTATCCGTGTCCTTTCACTTCTGCGGCTGGCTGCTGGGCGCTCTCGAGGTGCTGGTGATCCTCTACGTGCTGGAGATTCCCGTCGGCGTCGTGACCGCCATCGTGATCGAGGCGGTGGGCTCGGGCGTGCGCTTCGTCTCGTTCCTCGTGCCCGGTAGCCTGGGCGTGCTCGAGGGCGCGAACACCGGTGTCTTCAGTGCCCTGAGACTGGGCGCGAGCGCCGGCCTGGCTTTCAGCCTGGTGCGTCGCGCGCGGCAAGGCGTGTGGATCGGCATTGGCCTGATCGTTCTCGTGGTAGCGCGCATGCAGGCAGGCGGCGCGCCCGCCGCGCAGCGCCGCCCCGCCTGACTTCAGCTCTGGGCGAGCTCCGTCTCGGCCTCGACCTGCCGCGCCTCGAGTTCCGTCACGCTCTCGGGCAGGACGAGCAGGGGCAGGGCGCGGCGCAACACCGTCAGCTCCTCCGGGGCATGCCCCTCGACCGTCACGCGCACCCGCCGGCCGCGGGCGAGGGCCATGCCTTCCGCCCGCCGCGAGTGCGTGATGAGCAGCCGGAGGACCCGGAGCCAGAGACGGAAGCGCGAGGGGGCCGAGATGGCGAACACGTCGAACACGCCGTCGACGGGAGAAGCGGTGGGCGTGAGGCTCAGATAATCGCGGTACGTCTCCACGTTGGCCACGGTCACGAGCCCCGCCCTCTCTGCGAGCACGTCCCCATCGATTTCGATACGAATGGAGGGCAAGGGCGCCCCGTACAGGAATCGTCTCGCCTCCGCGAAGTAGGCGAGATGCCGCGAGAGCCGCGAGGTGGGCTGCTGTCGTCCCTTCTCCACCGACTCCTGGATGTCGTCCAGGAGACCGAAACTCCGATGGGAAAGGAAGAGCCGGTCGTTCGGCATCCGGCCCACGTCGACGCGGCGGACTTGGCCGCGCTCGAAGAGCTCGGTGACGCGCGGGGTCCGGCTGTCGAAGCCGAAGGCGCGGGCGAACATGTTGCCGAAGCCGCTGGGCACCGGCACGAAGGGAATCGAGAGCCGCACCGAGGCGCCGGCGGCGGCACTGAGGGTGGCATCGCCTCCCACCGCGACGAGATGCGAGAAGTCTGGCTCGCAGGAGTCCGACCATTCGAGCAGCTTGCCCAGGCTGCCGAACGACTGCACGCGCACCTCGTAGCCTCGACGCTTGAGGGCTCTCCGCAGGCGTCGAGTGGTGCATCGCGCGCGTCCCTCGCCCGATCCCGGCGTCACGACGATCTGCACGACCGTGCGCATACGGAAGATAGCAGCGGGCATGCCAGGAGAGACGGCGCAAATCTGTGTTCCGAAGGGAAAATGGGCTCGCGTGACCGCTTGATGTCCGGTCATCATTTCCGGGTGAGGCGAATCGACCGCGGACACTCGGGCGATGCGACCTGCCCCTCAGGGCCCATCGCCGCGGCGCTATACTCTGGCGCCATGCTCGACCCGCTCGACGAGTTCGAGCTTGATCCGGCGGGAGCTCGCCCACAACCCGTCATCGCCCGAGGCTCGTCGAGCCGCGTGTGCTGCCCCCCGCGCTGGAGCACATCGTGGCGAGTGGTGGCCGCCCTCCTCCTGTGCTTGATCTCGCCCGAGCTCGCCGTCGCGGCCTGCTTGTCGTCCGATCTCAGTCTCGACGCACCCATGGCCCTCGTGCTCTCGGGCGGCGGCGCCAAGGGCGCCTACGAGGCGGGCGTGGCGGCGACCTTCGTGGAGCGGGGGCTCCCCATTCGGCTGGTGGCAGGTTCCTCGGCGGGCGCCTTGAATGCAGCCATGGTCGCCAGCGGCCGCGCCGATCGACTCGAGGCGCTCTGGCGCAGCGTCACCCGCGAGCAGGTGTACTCGCTCCGCGTGCCGCTCTTCTTCGCGGGCTTCCTTCCCGGCTGGCTTACCTTGCTCGTTCTCAACGAGACGAAGGCACTCTTCGACCCCGCCCCACTTCGCGAGCTGATCCAGACCTCGCTCGACTTCGAGCAGATTCGCACGTCACCTACCCGTCTGCTCGTGACGGCCACCGATCTCGCGCGCCGGGAGAAGCGCGTGTTCGATAACGCCACCGTTACCGTGGACGCCCTCATGGCCGCCTCCGCCGTTCCCGGCCTCTTTCCTCCCGTTGAGGTGGACGGCGCCATGCTGGTAGACGGCGGGCTGACCGGCCGCGCTCCCGTGCTGGAAGCGCTGGAAGCAGATCCCACCTTGGCCCGCGCAGTGGTGGTGATGAGCTACGCGCCGACGGAGCGCGGGGCGGAGCCGACGACGATGCGGCGCGCCCTCGAGGAGAGCTTCGAGCTGATCATGATCCAGCAGATCCGGCGCGACACAGAGCTGGCGCGGCTCCGTCATCCGCGGGTCGACGTCCAGCTTCTCACGCCCTCGGCGCCGCTGCTTCTCCGGCCCCTCGACTTCGACGCGGAGGCGATGGCGCGCCTTCTCGCCCTCGGTCGCGCCGACGCGCTCAGCTGCCTGGCCGCCTGGGAGCGGAAGTGATGGCACCAGGTAGGAAAGTCTCGACGAAGGCCGCTCCGAGCATGCGAGCGAGCCGGGCTGCGAGCACCGACTGACCGGAACCCGAGTGCCGACCACAGCGAAGCGGTGATGGTAGCATTCGTGCATGGACAGCACCACGTGGACACTGGGCGGCTTCGGATTCTGGAACCTAGTCCTCCTGCTCCTGATCGCCGGAGTGTGCGGTGCCCTCGGTCAAGCCATCACGGGTGTGTCCCGCGGTGGTTGCCTGGTCTCCATCGCCTTGGGCTTCATCGGCGCTCTCGTGGGACTGTGGCTCGCCCGCCTGCTCGGTTTGCCCGAGCTCTTCACAGTGAGCGTCGGGGGCAAGAGCTTCCCCATCCTCTGGTCGATCATCGGGTCCGCCCTCTTCGTCGCCGTCATCAGCTTCATCGCCAGCTCTCGGCGCTGAAGCGGCTGGAGCGTGGATCCGGGCCGCGGCTCCGGCTTCGTGCCGGAGAAGGCGGCGATGCCCATGACGCAGGAGGCGCGCTCCGAGCCGGGGCTGGGATCCCGCGCGGCGCCGCGCGGTCGGTAGCGGCCGACAGGTCGCGAGTCTAGACTACGGTTTATGCGCATAGAAGACTACGCCGTCCTCGGCGACACGCAGACGGCCGCCCTCGTGGGACGGAACGGATCGATCGACTGGCTGTGTCTTCCCCGCTTCGACTCCGGCGCGTGCTTCGCCGCCCTCCTCGGCGAGGCCCGCCACGGGCGCTGGATCATGAGCCCAGCCGGACAGACCGCTCCACCGCGGCGCCGCTACCGGCCGGGCACGCTGATTCTCGAGACGGAATTCGAAACGGACGGCGGGGTGGTGCGGCTCATCGACTTCATGCCGCCGCGCGACCAGCGGCCCGACGTGGTGCGCCTCGTGGAGGGCGTGCGCGGGCAGGCGCGAGTACACATGGAGCTCATCATCCGCTTCGACTACGGCTCCATTGTGCCCTGGGTGCGCAACCTCGACGGGATGCTGTACGCGGTAGCCGGGCCGGACTCGCTCTCCCTTCATACCCCCATATCGACGCACGGCGAAGACCTGACCACGGTGGCGGACGTCGTCGTCTCCGCGGGCGATCGTGTCCCCTTCGTCCTCACTTGGAATCCCTCCAACTCCCACAGCACCGCCCACACGGAGGCGGAGCACGCGCTGGTGGAGACGGAGGGGTACTGGAAGGAGTGGTCCGATCGCTGCACTTATCAGGGCCCGTATCGAGAGCAGGTGCTCCGATCCCTCATTACCCTGAAGGCCCTGACCTACGAGCCCACGGGGGGCATCGTGGCCGCGCCCACCACCTCACTTCCCGAGGCCCTGGGCGGAGTGCGCAACTGGAACTATCGCTATTGCTGGCTGCGCGACGCGACCTTCACCCTGTATTCCCTCATGACCGCCGGTTACCGAGACGAGGCGCGCGCATGGTGCGACTGGCTCCTTCGCGCGGTGGCGGGCGATCTTGCCCAGCTCCAGATCATGTACGGTCCGGCCGGCGAGCGGCGGCTCACCGAGTTGGTGCTGGAATGGCTGCCCGGCTACGAGGCCTCCGTGCCCGTGCGCATCGGCAATGCCGCCGTCCGCCAGCTCCAGCTCGACGTGTACGGCGAGGTGATGGACACGCTCCACCAGGCGCGCCGGGTGGGCATCGCGGGCGATCAGCTCTCCTGGCGGCTCCAGCAGCATCTCCTCGAGTACCTCGAGTCGGGCTGGACCCAGCCCGACGAGGGCATCTGGGAGGTGCGCGGTCCGCGTCGCCACTTCACCCACTCCAAGGTGATGGCGTGGGTCGCCATCGATCGCGCGGTCCGTGACATCGAGACCTACGGGCTGCCCGGCGACGTCGAGCGGTGGAAGCGTGTGCGCGCCGCGATCCACGAAGAGGTCTGCACGAAGGGCTATGATGCCAAGCGACACACCTTCGTTCAGTACTACGGCGGCCGGGAGCTCGACGCGAGCCTCCTCATGGTCCCCCTCGTGGGATTCCTCCCGCCCGAGGACGACCGGGTGCGAGGCACCGTGGAGGCTATCGAGCGGGGACTGTGCCGGGACGGCTTCGTGGCGCGATACCAGACGAGCGAGTCCGGCCACGTGGATGGCCTGCCGGCCGGGGAGGGCGTGTTTCTCGCCTGCACCTTCTGGTTGGCCGACAACTACTGGGTCATGGGGCGCCAGGACGAAGCGAGGCAGCTCTTCGAGCGGCTCCTCGGCCTCTGCAACGACGTGGGACTCCTGTCGGAGCAGTACGATCCCGCGACCGGGCGCTTCCTCGGCAACTTCCCCCAGGCCTTCTCGCACGTGTCCTTGGTGAATACCGCCTTCAATCTGTCGAAGGACGTGGGTCCGGCCGAGCACCGCAAGAGCGAGGGATTGCCCGACGCACCCGCCGGAGTGGGGCGGCGCTAGTCTTAGCGCGCGGCCTAGACCGGGGCGCTCGCGATGCGGAGCCGCGCGACCACGGGGAGATGGTCGGAAGCGACGCGGGCGAGCCGGCTCCGGTGCACGCGGAACCCATCGGAGACGAGATGGCGGTCCCAGTAGATGCGGTCGAGGGGAAAGATCGGCAGGGGGGCGGGATGCGTGCGGCGGATGCGCGGACCGTGCAGCTCGCGGCGCAGAAGCCGTCCCACCGGCCCGGGGAACCACTCGTTGAGATCGCCGATGACGATGCGGGGGCCCGTGAGGTCCTCGTGAAGGATGTGATCGCGGACGAGCATCCGTACCTGGTCGGCGCGCTCACGCACCTTGAGACCGAAGTGCACGTTGAAGAGATGCAGGAGCACGCCGTTCATGGCCAGGTCGAGCCGGATGCCGCCGCGGGGCTCGCGGCTCGCCCACGAGAGATCGAAGGTCTGGCTGCCGTGAATAGGTAGGCGGCTCAGCACTGCATTGCCGTAGGGTAGGCCGTTGCGCTTCGCGGTGGGGCCCATGGCGAGTTCCATCTCGAGCCGCTCGGCGAGCGCGTCCGCCTGGGGACGCAGCACCTCCTGGATGCCCACGAGGTCGGCGTCGACCTCCTTGAGAACATCGGCGATGCGCTCGAGATCAACCCGCCGATCGAGACCGGCACAGCGATGGATGTTGTAGCTCGCCACGCTGAAGTTCATACGAAAACGCTACGGTCATCTCTCCGACCTGTCAACTCCGGCGACCATGTCAGGGGCTGATCGCGTCGTTCTTTCCCACTCGCAGGTAGATCTTACGCGGTGATCGTGGGCTCCCGCAGCGAGGAGCCGCCGCCTCGATCAATGGGCCCGTCGCCCACCGTGGCCCGTGTAGGATCGAACCATGCGCTATCTCGTCCTCGCCTGCGACTTTGACGGCACCATCGCCTCCGACGGAAACGTTCGCGATGAAACTCTGGCCGCCCTCCGCCGGCTGCGGGACTCCGGCCGCAAGATCGTCCTCGTCACCGGGCGCGAGATGGAGGACCTGCTCAAGATCTTCCCCGCCATCGAGGTGTTCGATCGGGTGGTCGCCGAGAACGGCGGCGTGCTCTACCGGCCCGCGAGCCGCGAGTACCGGGCCCTGGGCGAGCCGCCGTCCGCGGCCTTCGTCGAGGCGCTCCGCGCTCGGAAGGTCTCGCCGCTCGCCGTCGGCCACTGCATCGTCGCCACCTGGCAGCCCAACGAAGGGGCCGTCCTCGAGGTCATCCGCGACCTCGGCCTCGAGCTGCAGGTCATCTTCAACAAGGGCGCGGTGATGGTGCTGCCCTCCGGCCTCAACAAGGCCACCGGGCTCGAGGCCGCCCTCCTCGAGCTGGGGCTATCCAGCCACAACTGCGTGGGGGTGGGGGACGCGGAGAACGATCACGCCTTCATGCGCCTCTCGGAATGCGGAGTGGCGGTGGCCAATGCGCTGCCCCTCGTCCGGGAGCGGGCGGACTGGGTCACGCCCGCGAGGAACGGGGACGGCGTCGCGCAGCTGATCGATCGCCTGATCGCCGACGACCTCGCCGGGCTGTCGGACCGCCTCACCCGTCACGCCATCGTGCTCGGCACCGGGCCGGGCGGTACAGAAGTCCGGCTCGATCCCTACGGTGTCGGCATGCTCATTGCCGGCTCGTCGGGAAGCGGGAAGTCGACCTTCGCCACCGGGGTCCTCGAGGGGCTGGCCGGGCACGGCTATCAATTCTGCATCGTGGATCCCGAGGGCGACTACGCGCTCTTCGAAAATACCATCGTGCTCGGCGACAAGGAGCACGCGCCCACCGTGGCGGGCGTGCTGGACGTGCTCGAGCAGCCGGATCGCAACGTGGTGGTCAATCTCCTCGGGCTCGGGCTGGACGAGCGCCCCGCCTTCTTCTCGCGGCTTCTGCCCGGTCTCCAGGATCTCCGCTCGCGCACGGGCCGGCCGCACTGGATCGTGATCGACGAGGCGCATCACCTCCTCCCCGCGCCGTCGAGCCTGGTTTCGGTGACGCTGCCGCGCTCGCTCGCGGGCATGATCCTCATCACCGTGCATCCCGAGCAGGTGAATCCGGCGGTGCTCGGCTCGATCGATCTCGCGGTGACCATCGGCCGCTCGGCGGAGGAGACGATGCGCGTCTTCGGGGAGACGGTGGGCGCCCCGCGGCTCACCGTGCCACCCGCGGGAGGCGAGGGGGGGCAGGCCCTGCTCTGGCAGCTTCGGCCCGAGGCGCGCGATCCCGCGTGGCTCCGCCCCGTCGCGCCCCGCTCGGAGCATCGCCGCCACGTGCGCAAGTACGCGACAGGCGAGCTCGGGGAGGACAAGAGCTTCTACTTCCGCGGCCCGGCCGGGCAGCTCAAGCTCCGCGCGCAGAATCTTGTCCTCTTCATCCAGCTCGCCGCCGGGGTCGATGACGAGACCTGGACGCATCATCTCCGCAACCGGGACTACTCCCGCTGGTTCCGAGAAGCGATCAAGGACGAGGGGCTCGCCGCCGAGGCGGCGGCCGTGGAAGCCGACGCGAGCCTGCCTCCCGAGGACAGCCGCCGCCTGATCAGGGCGGCCATCGAGCGGCGCTACACCCTGCCGTCCTGACCGCTCGTCCTGAGCGAGCGCCCCAAGCCCTCGTCAGCTCAGGACGGCGACCTTCTTCCGCTCGATCAGGTTGAAGTCGATGGCCGCGCCTAGCCCCGGGCCGTTGAAGGCGTGCACGAGTCCCTGGCGATCCACCTCGATGTCCTGGGCGAGGCCGTACTTCTGCGCGCCCGCGGGCAGGAGCACCTCGAAGTACTCGCAGTTCTGGATGGCCATGGTCACGTGGAGATTCGCCACGTTGTTGAGCGAGTTGCCCCCGTGGTGGATCTCGAAGTTCATGTGGAAGGCCTCGGCGAGATGGGCCGCCTTCACGAGAGCGGTGATGCCACCCTTGACCGCCACATCGCCGCGGAGGAAGTCCGTGGCCTGATGCACGAGCCAGGGCGCGAAGGCGGTGAGGCCGCCCGGGGTGTACTCCGTGGCCAGGATGGGAATGGCCAGGTGCTGCTTGAGCTTCACGTAGCTCAGGATGTCGTCATCGGCGAGCGGATCCTCGTACCAGTAGAAGCCGAGCTCCTCCGCCGCCTTGCCCACGCGGAGGGCGTCGGGATATTGATAGGCCCACGTCGAGTCGAGCATCACCCGAAAGCCATCGCCCACCGCGCGGCGCACGGCGCGGCAGACCTCGATGTCCACCGCGGGATCGGTGGGTGGATGGATCTTGTACGTCGTCCATCCCTCGGCCTTGAAGCGCAGGGCCTCTTCCGCGTAGGCGTCCTTGGTCGGCAGCACCGCCGAGCTCGCGTAGGCGGGCGCGCTGTCTCGATATGACCCGAGGAGACGGTGGATGGGCTGGTTCGCCGCCTTGCCCGCGATGTCCCACAGCGCCACGTCCATGGCGCCGATGGCGCGCAAGGTCGTCTGGCGGTTCTTGTGCCACATCGCCTGGTAGAGGCGCTCGCGGGCGAGGGGATCCTGCCCCATCACCGCGGGCTTGAGGAACTGGATCAGCGATTGCCCGTCGAGATGCGCCCCGCGCATGGACGAGCCGAGGA
>Ga0306920_100001974_pt1 | contig 25611 bp, 18 predicted proteins | sample flu12Cox44000170_FD_204666 | JGI IMG/M metagenome (GOLD analysis project Ga0306920, IMG submission 204666) | Lab enrichment of tropical soil microbial communities from Luquillo Experimental Forest, Puerto Rico - flux4day.12C.oxic.44.000.170 (v2)... | ecosystem: Environmental > Terrestrial >...
ATTGTGGTGGGGCTCATCTTGTTGTGGCTCCGAAGCCAGGGGGCCTGGAAAAAAGTGTACTTCCATCTGCTGGGCGCTTCCGTGGTTTACATGCTGGCGTCTTTGGTCGTGGATGTGCAAAGTGATCTTGGCGGTTATTACACGGGAAGCTTGTACGATCTCGGGCTAATTTCCACGTTTGTCTGGTTCGCATTGGCCGGCTTGATCGCGTATTTGAATCGCGCGCAAATGGACGCCGCTCAGCCCGAGGAATCACGCGATTCCCGCGACGATACCGCACCGAATGTCCACGATTGGTCCAGCCGTCTGGCCATGGCGGCGGTGATTTCTCTGCCTCTTCTGGCTCTCTACAGTTTGCGTGCTGACCAAGTGGAGCCAGCCGTTCGTGACTTCCGGTTGGTGACTACCATGGTGGCGGCGTTGCCCCTCGCCGGCTTGATCTTCGTGCGCAGCCACTTCGCCGAGGTGGACCGCGCCCGGCTACTTGTGCAGTCCGAACTAGCGCTAGAAAATCTGAAGCGCCTTCAGGCACAGCTTGTTCAAACGGAGAAGCTTGTGTCGTTGGGTCAGCTCGCCGCCGGTGCCGCCCATGAAATCAATAATCCACTCGCCGCGATTCTCGGGTTTTCCGATCTGCTGGCCGATGATCACACGCTGCCCGATAAGGCGCGCTCCACGGCTTCAAAAATACGCGATCAGGCGCGGCGGACCAAGACGCTGGTAGGAAATTTGCTGAGCTTCGCGCGCCAGGTTCCTCCCGAGCGCACGCTCCTCGATATCAATACTGTGGTGAGCAATGCCGTACAGCTTCGCGCGCTTGACCTCCGCTCTTCTACCACGCGCATTGAGCAGCAGCTCGAATCAGTGCTTCCCGGAGTGCGCGGCGATGGGAATCAGCTCATGCAGGTCTTTTTCAATCTCATAAGCAACGCGGTTGACGCCATGGAAGCGCACAAAGGCGGCGTGCTCACGATCAAAACCATCCGCGACCGCGCCAACGTGGTCATTCTGTTTGCCGACACCGGGCCCGGCATCAAGGAGCCGCATCGCGTCTTCGATCCCTTTTACACCACGAAACCGGTAGGCAAGGGCACTGGACTCGGTCTGAGCATCTGTTTCGGAATCGTTCAGGAACACAGCGGGAAGATTCTTTGCTACAACCGCCAGGAGGGCGGCGCGGTTTTTCGCGTCGAGCTGCCGGCGGTTCTTGCGGGGTTCCCGGCCAGAGAATTACAGCAGCTCACCGCCCAAGGATCGCTTCCTCGCAAACCCAATTAAAGGGCCTCTGCTTTGCCCCTGACTAAACCGCGTGCGACTCGTGTTAGAGTTTTTCATCTTGTGGAGGCCGCTGTTCCACGGAGACCGAATGCCTGAAATTGCCATTCGCACCGAAAAGTTGACCCGCAGATTCGGGAACCTCACCGCCGTTGACGGCATCGACCTGCAGGTTGCTGCCGGCCAGTTTTTCGGTTTCCTCGGGCCGAATGGTGCCGGCAAATCCACCACCATTAAAATGCTCACCGGCTTGCTCGCGCCGAACGCAGGAAGCATGGAGCTTCTCGGGCTGGACTTTGCGGCGCATCCTGTCGAAGTGAAGCGCCAGATCGGCGTGGTGCCGGAAGGCATGGGGCTTCTCGAACGGCTTACCGGTTCGGAGTACTTGCAATTCGTCGGGCGCATGTATGGTCTGGATCGCCGAACGACACAACGGCGCGCGAACGAGTTGCTGGATTTCATGCAACTCGCGGACCGGCCCAAAACGTTGATTGCGGACTACTCGCATGGAATGCAAAAGAAACTGGCGCTTGCCGCCGCGGTTATTCACGGGCCGCGGATTCTGTTCCTGGATGAGCCGTTCGAAGGCGTCGACGCGCTTGCGGCGGGTGCGCTCAAGGCCCTTCTGGGCCGCATGACCGAGCGCGGCACCACGATTTTCCTGACTTCTCACGTTTTGGAAATTGTGGAGCGCCTTTGCAGCCATGTGGCCATCATCCACAAAGGGAGGCTTGTGGCCCAGGGTTCGTTGGAAGAGTTGCGCGCCGGCATTTCCGGCGAAGCTGGCAGCAAAACCACACTCGAGCAAGTTTTTCTCTCGATTGTGGGTCAGGACGGCACGGAACGCCCGCGTTTGGAAGAACTCTCATGGCTGATGTAGTCCATCCAATCGGGATTCTTACGCAGATTCGCGCGGTGGCCGGTCTGCGCTGGCGCATTCTTCGCAACGGCTGGCGCAAGGAGAGCCAACGCCTTCACGTACTCGGCATGATCCTCCTGGGAATTCTAAGCGGCATTTTCGTATTGGGGCTTTGTGTCACTTTTTTTGCCGGAGCTTATGCGTTTCTTTCCGAGGGTCGCCCCGTTTTGATTGGGCTGCTCTTCTGGGGAGTTTTTATTTTCTGGCAGTTGTTTCCTATATTTGCCGCTGGGTTCGGAGCCAGTTTTGAATTCCGCTCGATGCTGAGGTTCCCGATGAATCTCCCCGCGTTTTACATCATTGGGTTGGCCTACGGCCTGGCGGATTTCTCCGCTGTTGCCTCGGTCTGCTGGCTCGCTTCGATGACCCTTGGTGTGGCCGCGGCAAGGCCGGGAGTGTTACCGGCAATGCTCCCAGTTGTAGCGGTTTTTCTGTTGTTCAACGTGACGCTGGAGCGACTTGTAGGTTCTTGGCTGGAAAGGCTGCTCTCGCGGCGCAGAACGCGCGAGCTGTTTTTCGCGTTGTTTCTTCTTTCGATGGTTTCGCTGAATCTGATCAACCCGCTTGTAAGTCGCTATGGTGCGGTGATGCGGCCACTGGCGTCGCGGATCATCCTCTACTTCTCGTGGTTTCCGCCTTCGCTGGCCGGCAAAGCCGTCGCCGCCGCCGCGCAAGCTCACTTTGGCGGGTTTGCCGCGGGTTCGCTGGGGCTTTTGCTATACGCGGCCGTGTTCACCGTTCTTCTCTGGCGCCGTTTTGCCGCGCAATATCGCGGAGAAGAGCTGAGTGAGACGACTGCTCCGGCTCCTGCGGTGGCGCACCGCCCGGCAGCAACGGAAGATGCGCCGGATCGTTTGAGCGCGCTGTCGCCGCAGGTAGCGGCGGTGGTTCGCAAGGAATTCCGCTACCTCACGCGCAACAGCTTTGCGTTTTTCACGTTGCTCATGCCGCCGGCTCTAGTCCTAATCTTGAGCTCGCAGTTCGCGGGGAAACGCCCAACGGTGTCTGAGATTCCAATTTCTTCGGAGATGCTTTTTCCGGGCATGCTGGCTTACCTCGTCCTGATCTCCATGGGCCCCGCCTACAATTGCTTCGCGTTTGAAGGGCGCGGCATTCAAACTTACTTCACCGCCCCAGTGCGATTCCGCGAGGTGTTCCTGGGCAAGAATCTGATTCTTCTTGCTTCTCTCACTTCGGAAGTAGGATTGTCGCTGGTGACACTCGGTTGGCGATTGGGTTGGCCCTCGCTTCCTGTCCTTGTCGCGACCGTGGCCGCGCTCGTGTTTGCCGTTGTGGGACAGCTTTCCTTGGCCAACTGGTCCTCGATCAATTTTCCGCGCAAGCTCGAATTCGGCCGGATACGCAACCAAAGGCAGTCCGGCATGTCGGTGCTCATTGCTCTTGGCGCGCAACTGATATTCGGCGCGGTTTCGGCAGTCGTTCTTTTGAGCGGGCGCTGGGCGGGAAATCGGTGGCTTCCCGCGGAAGCGTTCACCTTGCTGGCCGCCGCTGCGGTGGGAGGTTACTTTGCGTCGTTGGATGCTTTGTCGCGCCTGGCCGAACAAAAAAAGGAAACCCTGATCGAAGCGTTGTGCCGGTAACGCAACGCAAAATGGATCTTTCGGAAGAGGAGGCTGGTCATGACTTGGCGCTTTCGAACGCCAGGCTCGATCCTTGTCTTTCCGCTGGTTGCTTGCTCGACAACAGCGCAGGCGGTCATCGATGTCTCTCGCATCGAGCAAATCCCCGCCGTCTCAGGGTATGAGCAGCCGCTTATGGAAGAGATTCGGAGTCAGCTTAGGGGTCTCTCGCCGAAGACCGACAACCTCGGCAATCTTTGGGTCCGTTTTGGGAGCGGCTCGCCGCATCGCTTGCTGGTTACGCCTGTCGATGAACCTGGTTATGTCGTTAGCGAGATCACTCCGGACGGTTTCTTGCGGGTGCAACGTTTGCCGCAAGCCGCGCCCAATCCCGTCTTTGACACGCTGCATTTTACCCAGCCGATTTGGGTGATGGCGCGATCTGGAAAGAAAGTTCCCGGAGTCTTCGCTGGGCTGAGCGTTCATCTTCAGCCGGCGCGTGTTAACCCGCCGAAAATGAATCATCCCGACGAAATGTACGTGGACATAGGGGCGACCAGCGCTGCCGACGTCAGCCGAGCGGGCGTGGCTGTGCTTGACCCAATTGCCCTTGAGCGGAAATGGTTTCCGGTAGGGCAGGGCGGGGAAGCAGGGCCGGCCACGGGCGATCGCTTTGGATGCACGGCATTGTTCGAGTTGATCAAACGAATCAAGGACAGCAAAGCGAAAGGGACAACCACCATCGCGTTTCTGACGCAACAGTGGACCGGAGGGCGCGGCCTCAATCGTTTACTGGAAGAGACAAAGCCAGACGAAATGATTTTTGTCAGCCGCATTGCAACAGCCGGCAAAAGCGTTGCCCGGCCCGCCATCACGGCCCCCCCGCCAGGCGATGGCGTGCTTCTGGGAGTGGAAGACGCGTCGGCGCCGTTGACCGGTCTCCCCAGTGAGATCAAAGCCATTGCCGAAGCGGATGGCGAGCGATTGACGGCGGTAAACGCGTCTCTGCCGCGGATGGCGGGCTACGCAAAACCGAACGAATTTCCGGAACGCTTCGCGCAACTTGGAATTCCGACACTCTGGCCGGTGACCCCCGCAGAATCCATTTCCTTGAATGACCGAGGAGGCTTGGAGCGACTCCTCGAAGCATATTTGCGGATTCCTAAATCCACCTCGGGTCTTCGGAGTGGCGAAGGCGGCGGCCACGAGCAGTCCGATATCGAAGCGCTAGTGGAGGCCTATGGCGCCAGCGGTCACGAAGAAAAGGTGCGCAAAGCGGTTCTCAATCAGTTGGATCCAAGATTCCAGAAGGAAGCAGAAACGGATGCGGCCGGAAACCTGATCTTGCATCTTGGCGAGCGACAAGAAAAATCGCCGCGAATTGCGTTTGTGGCGCACATGGACGAGATCGGATACGAGGTGAAGAAAATAGAGGATGACGGGCGACTCTTGGTAGCCGTTCTGGGAGGAGGTTATCCGGAATACTTTCTGGGACATGTGGTCCTCGTTCATAAAGCCGATGGGAATTCTGTTGGCGGCGTGCTCGAGTTGCCCGCAGGTTGGGAACAGCCGGGATTCGAATGGCCGCATGGGCCACGCTCGATGGAAGAGCCCGTGCACGTGTTCGTCGGCACGCGCTCCGCGGAAGGAACGCAGAAGCTCGGAATCAAGGCGGGGGATTGGATCACCATTCCGAAGGAATATCGCCCCCTGCTCGGAACACGCGCAAACGCGCGCAGCTTCGATGACCGGCTCGGTTGCGCCGCGCTCGTCGAGGCCGTGCGAGCCCTTGGTCGGGATTTGCCGGGACGCGACGCTACGTTTATCTGGTCGACGGAAGAAGAAGTCGGGTTAAAAGGTGCCGCGGCAGCCGCCGAGCGCCTGGCCCAACAGGGCCGCACGCCCGATTTTGTTTTTGCCATCGACACGTTTGTCAGTTCGGACTCTCCGCTCGAATCAAAACGCTTCGCCGATGCGGAAATTGGAAGAGGTTTTGTGGTTCGCGCGGTGGACAATTCGAACATCACGCCGCGCGAGTACGTCGATCGTGTCGTCAAGCTGGCGCAGGAAAACGGCGTCCCCGCGCAGTACGGCGTCACTGGCGGCGGCAACGATGGCGCGGTCTTTGCGCGCTATGGCTCGGTGAACATCCCCCTCGGCTGGCCGTTGCGCTATTCGCATTCCCCAGGCGAGGTCATCGACACGCGCGACCTCGACGCTCTCTCGAAGATCATCACCGTACTTGCGAGAAGCTGGTAGTGGCTGTGGCCGCGTCTGAGGTTAACTCATTTCGATTCATGGACTTGAGGTGCGTTTCCTGCGAAGCGGCGATGTAAGGTGTAAGGCGGGGTTAAAAGCGTACGGGTCTTCCGGCCAAGGTAGTTTGTGCACAGAACTCAGATTCAAGCGCACCTGTCGCTAGGATTTCTTTTCCAGAAACTCGGCATAACGCGAGGCGATCACGCTCCAGGAAAAATAGCGTTGCTGCGCGAACGAGCTTCGCTCGGCCAGCCAAGCGCGGTAGTGTTCGTCTTCGAGGACGTGAACCAGAACTGTGCCGAGATCGCCGTTTTTCAGCGGCGAATAAAATGCCACACCCGCTTCCCTGATGAGCGAGGACGTTTCCGATCCTTCGGCGGCAATCACCGGCAATCCGCAAGCGATTCCCGCTATGGCGCTGCCTCGTCGCGTGGAAATCGGCCCGCGGACAAAGAGGAGCACGTCGCAAGTGCACAAGGTTCGGGCCACGTCTTCGTTCGAAAGCAGGCCCAGCACTTGAAGTTCCACGGGAGCGCCGTCCAATTGTTTGCGGAACTCCTTTTCGTTCTCTCTCGAATTGCGTCCTAGAACTGTCAGTTTAAGACCTCTGACATGCGAAGAGGCGAACCGAACGGCTGCGACAATTTCGCCGATTTCCCTTTGCGTGGCGCTTCCTCCCGTGACGCTAAATACGCCGATGTTCAACTTCCCACCGCTCGCAATGCTCTTTCGGGAAGCCGCTTCCCCCGCATCTTGGAGATTGGCGCCAACGGGAATGAAAATCGAGTGCTTGTATTGGGGCTGCATCCAGGAGAGCTTCTCCATAGGAACAGTGAAAACCGCCATGTCGCAAAGGTCCATCGCGTGCCGCATTGTGCGCAATTGCGCCCGCCGCCGCAGCAGGTCAATGATGCGGGTTCCGGCGAAAGGCTCGACGTCGTGGTACACGACGGCCACGCGCACGCCCGCTCGTTTTAGAATTTCCAGAACACGGGAAAATCGCAGCGGGAATCCTCGCATGGACCAAGCCAAAGCGGTGTATTGGACAATCACCCACAAGCCTTTCCACGTCTTCGCTCGGGGTCGGAGAGACCGCAGGGCGCGGCGCCAACCTCGTTCGTCCCAGGGCACTCTCTCGATGGCCAGAGCGATTCCCTGGGCACGTAGCGCTTCGCCAAGACAACGGCAATACTCTTCGACCGCATCGGTTGGTGTATCGGCTCGCCCCAAAAGCGCAACGGCGGCCATCCGGATCATTTGCGGGCTCATTTCTTTGCCAGGAAGCTCCCTCGGACCAACGCGTCCGTACCGAAGCTGAAGAAAGTGCGATTGGCATCGGCGGGAGTGTCGACGATCACCTTTCCTATCAAATTGCAGGGAGTGTTCAGGAAGATCGGCACGCCAGTGTGCAGTTCGAACTCATCCCTCAGCCGCAAGTAGAGCGGATTCATTCCCTTCTCAACAGTTTGCGGCCTGGCGCTGCCGTCCACATGAGTTATGGCGGCAATCACCGGGCGCTTTTCGGAGCGCGCGTGAGAATCCTGCTCGTACACGCTGGCCTGTTCGATAAACCCCTCGTAGCTGTAGGTGTCGATCATTACGGTGACAGATGGTTTTCCGAAGTCACAGGCTCAACTTTGGGTGGCCGCCGACGCCCTGGCTTTCATCAAACAGATGTCGACGTAAAGGATAATAGTCCAAGACTAGCCCCGCGCAAGCGTCCTGTAGACGTATAGACGTAAACCCGGTGCCGGTGGTCCCGCTCTAGCCGTAGGTCCAGGGGTGATCGAGCAGGTGGCGGAAGCATTTCTCGCGGCCCGGGCCTAAGCATAAATCCATCTCGTTCGTGCGCATTCTTCCACGGCATCAAGTAGACGGCGCAGATCCGCAAACCGTGTATGGTTTCCTATTTCAGCTGTCGCCGCTGGGACGCGATGATCTCTTCGAGGATCGTGTCTAGCCCGCGCGTGATCTTCCAGTTGGGATAATCTTTCTTGAATTTCCCCAGGTTCGAGATATAGCAGATGTGATCGCCCTTGCGGGCTTCCTCGACATACTGCCAGGTCAAGCGCTTGCCGCTCATTTGCTCGATGCGCTCAATCGCTTCGAGCATCGAGATACTGTTCTCCCGGCCTCCACCGAGGTTGTAAACTTCGCCCGGCCGGGGGTTCGCCGCAAATTCCTCGATCGCACGCACCACGTCGTAGCTGTGGATGTTGTCGCGCACCTGCTTGCCTTTGTAGCCAAAAACAGAGTATGTGCCACCGCCGAGCGTGACTTTCACCAGGTACGACAAAAACCCGTGAAGTTCGACACCTGAGTGCAATGGACCGGTCAGACATCCGCCGCGAAAAATGCCTACCTTCATTTTGAAGTATCGCCCATATTCCTGGGCGACGAGGTCGGCGGCCGCCTTCGACGCGCCAAACAACGAATGCAACGTGCGGTCGATCCGGCAGGTCTCGTCGATACCGTCATGGTCTGCGGGTCGGGCATAGTCATAGCGCTTCTCGAGCTCTTCGAGCGGGATCTCGTTCGGCGCATCGCCGTAGACTTTGTTGGTACTCAGAAACACGAAGACCGCCTCGGGCGAATGCTGCCGCGTGGCCTCGAGTAAATTCACTGTTCCCAAAGCGTTTATCTCAAAATCAAGCAGGGGAATATCTCTGGCCTTGTCATGCGAAGGTTGCGCCGCACAATGCACGATCAGGTCGAAACGTTGGGTTCGAAACAATTCTTCGATCAGGGCGCGGTCGCGGATATCCACGGCGGCGTGCGTGTAACGCTTCGTCGTGCGCTTAAGCCTCTCGAGGTTCCACAGCGTGTCTCCCGCAGGCCCGAACAATACGCGGCGCATGTTGTTATCCACGCCGGTGACCTCGTGGCTCTGCCGGTCAAAATGTTCCACGGCTTCCGAACCGATCAGCCCGCTGCTTCCCGTTACGAGCACCTTCACGTTGCGAGTCCCTTTTCCCGGTCCAACCGCGAATACATCTCCTCCTAGCGTGCTCCTAGTGCATCAGAATGTTCTGTCGGTTTGCGGAAGACCGTTTTCTTTCCGCAAGGAGCATAGCAGCAGTCCCCGCGTTTAACACCGGTGAGAGAACTTGTCACTCGAGCGAGATGGAAGCCGCAACCAAAGCTGCTCGCCTTGATTGATTCGGCTAGCGAATCCGGACCGGCTCGATCGATGACCTCGCGACGTCCTAGAGGGCCTATGCCATTTGGCACCACAGAAGCAAAGCGAGGATATGGAATCTTGTATATAACAGGTACCTATTTCTGTATTTTGCCTAAACTCACTGAGGATAGTGTGTGTAAGACCTTATGTGACAGTGCCTTACGTCTATAGATGGATGGTATATGAATTGCGACGCCATTGAGGAAGCCTGCCTCTCAACTCAGTTTAACCAGGTAATTGAGTTTCGGTGACGAGTGGTCGATTTAGGGCAACTTCGATAAAAGTTAGGGCGAGCTCGGTCTCTGAGTCCTAGCAAATGTTTCGAGGTGTGCTTGGCACTCTTGGCTTCGAATTGTTCGGAGTTCTACAAATCGATAAATAAGCTCACGCACCCATTCAGGAAAGGGATGATCGTGGCTTAGCTGCGATCGGGGGGAGAAGAAGCAAAATGAGAAAAACTCTGTATCTGTTATGCATGGGGGTCCTGCTGTTGAGCCTTGGTAGCGCCAAGGCTTTTGCGCAGGCCACGGCAAGCGCGACGATTCAAGGCACGGTTACAGACAAATCGGGAGCGGTTGTGGCCGGCGCGGAAGTCGTCGCAAAAAACAAGGCCACCGACGTCACGCGAACCGCCGCAAGCGATGAGACTGGTTCTTACCGCTTTGAGTTGTTGCCCGTTGGGACCTATACGGTCAACGTTACGAAACACGGATTCGCGGTTTTTTCCCAGACCATCGAGGTTCTTGTGGGCCAGACGGCAACCGTCAACGCAGAGCTGAAGCCGGGCGCGGAGAGTGAGGTCATCGAGGTGACCAGCGAAGCGCCGCTTCTCGATCAAGCCAAGACGGACGTGAGCCAGAACATCACACCGACAGAGGTCGAAGAGCTACCCATGGTCGGACGCGACGTGGCTAACCTCGCCTATTTGGCTCCGGGAGTAAAATCCGCTAATTCCTACGACCCCACCAAGAACCGCTACGCCATTCTTTCCGTCAATGGGGACGGCGGACGCAACGTCAACGTCACCGTCAACGGAGTGGATAACAAGGACAATACCGTGGGCGGTCCGGTGATGCAGCTGCCCTTGGAAGCGGTGCAGGAATTTCAAATCAGCACGCAGCGCTTCTCTGCGGTGAACGGCCGTTCCGAGGGCGCGGCGATCAACATGATCACCAAGTCTGGCACTAACAGCTATCACGGCTCCATCTTCGGGTACTTCCGCGACACCGCTCTGAACACCGATGAGAAGGATCCCAATGGTGACGGCACCACGACTACTTCTCATCCGGACTATACGCGCCAGCAGTTCGGCGGATCCGCCGGCGGGCCCATACGCAAGGACAAGCTCTTCGGCTTCTTCGCCCTCGAGCGTGAGCGCGAGCACCAAGCTCAGGCAGAAGACACCACGTCATTCAACGAGTTAACCATCGCGAAGACGGCTGGTTTGGCTGCGCAGCCTTCGGCCACGATTCCACGTCCCTTCTTTGAATGGCGCTACAACGGCCGCATGGACTGGACCGTCAACAGCAGGAATACGGCTTATCTCAGCTATACCGCACAAACGAACGACAGCTTAAATGACCAGTCCGACGGCACCGGCGACCTGACCAACGGCAACTTCACCAAGAACCACCTGATCGTGAGTAACTTTACATTGAACTCCCTGCTCGGGAACACTGCCGTCAATCAGTTCACGCTGGGGTACCAGTATTGGAACAATCTGATTGCCAGCAACATCAGCGTGCCTCTTGTTACTTTCCCGAATGCCTCGTTCGGAACCAACACCAACGTTCCGCAGCAGTCCTACCAGAAGAAGTGGCAGTTCAGGGACGATTTTTCAAAAACCGTCGGTCGCCATACCTTCAAGTCAGGCGTAGACTTCATCAACAATCCCATCGAAGGCGGTTTCTTCGAGTTCAGCTCCACTCTCGAAATTGACTTCGCGGTTAACCCTAGCGTGATCGCGGCCAATCCCTCAACTTATCCTCAAGGGTTCGGCACTGCGGGCCTCATCACGGGCATGACTATCGCCAACGGAAATCCCTACTTCAACGTGGCCACCAAGCAACTGGGGATCTACGGACAAGATGATTGGAAGATCAGCAGCCGGCTCACCCTCAACCTTGGCCTGCGTTGGGACAAGGACTTCAACATGATCGGCGGCTCGGACATCAAGAACAGCCGCAGTTATCAGGCGCTCGTAGCTATCGCCCCGACCAGCCCAATTGCTGCCTATTACACCCGCAAAATCGCTCAGGACGATAACAAAGACTTTAGCCCGCGCGTCGGCTTCGCCTACGACTTGACCGGCCGCGGCAAGCATGTGGTGCGCGGCGGCTATGGTCTTTACTTCGGAAATGTCTTCCAGAACATCCCGCTGTTCATGGAGCAAATGAGCAACCCGACCGTATTCCAAACGGTGCTAAGTCTTTCCAGCCCGACAGACCCTGTGCCGGGCACTCCCACGACGCTTGGCCAATGGCGCTATGGCGTCGATCCGCTTCCGACGATTCCTCCGCCGTCCACCCAATTGGCGAACGGCAGCGTTGGCCGCTTAATGGACCCCGACTATCGCAATCCTGTAACCGAGGAGTTCAACGGTGGCTATAGCTGGGCGGTCAACACCAACACGGCAGTCGAAGTGGAGTACACACATGTGCTTGGCCTCCACGAGAACAAAACCATCAACATCGACCAGAAAGTTCCGGTTGGCGGGGTCTGCTGCACTCGGCCGCTTTCGGCGGCACTTGCCGCTGCGGGACAGCCGGTAATGGCCAGCGTTCGCAACGACGAAGCGATCAACCGCTCGCACTACGACGGCACAAACTTCACTTTCCGTCAGCGCATGAGCCATCGTTTCCAACTCTATGCCAACTACACGCTTGCTTGGGCGTATTCCTATGACGGCGGGGGCGGCTCCTTCCGCAACTACGCCAGAAACGGATACAACCCATTTGCCAGCTATGAGTGGGGGCCTTCTCCCAACGATGAGCGGCACCACGTGACCGTAAGCGGAATCGTCGATTTGCCGAAGGGCTTCCAGCTCTCGCCGATCTTCCAGTTTGGCTCGGCGCGCCCCTACAATCTGACCAACTCGGGCAACACGCTGAACACAGGCGGAGGAACGGCCAACGCCGTAGTTGTTCCGACCAGCGCTCCGACAAACTGGTTTGCGTTTGCGGGTAACAATACCGGAGCGCAGAACTGCTTCTATGGCATTCATGGCGTAACTCAGGGATGCACCATTGCGAAGTACGATCCTCTTCGCGGCGATCCATTCTTCGAACTCGATATGCGTTTGGCAAAGAATATCAAGTTCGGCGATCGCATGAACCTGCAGTTGCTCGCCCAAGCGTTCAATTTGACCAATCGTGCAAACTACGGCAACAATTTCGGTAACAGCATTGCCGATGCTTCGACGTTCGCTCATCCTGTCGGCTTCATCAACCCGGCCAGCACCATTATTCCACGCGCTGTTTGGGGCGAACTGGGCGCCCGCTTCACCTTCTAAACGGGCTTCTGCACAACTTAGCGATTCATCCTGGGCTGACTCAAACGAGTCAGCCCAGGGTGTTTGTTGCCCGATCGCACCGAAACACGGTCTTAGCCAGAAAGAGTTCTAAGTCGTTAATAGTAGTGATTTTGGTAATTGTTTTCCAAGACGAATTGAGCGATGCTGTTGCGGTTTCAAACCCCGTCGACCGTTTGCCCGCCCAAACGGATTTTTGAGAAACCGGCGTTTCAAAACGAACGCTTGGCTTTTGAGAGTGGGAACGAACTGAAAGCCTGGCCAGCAGTCACGGCCGGGTGGGTGGGTCCGGCAGTGCACTGGTTGATTCTAGTTCTAATTGCGGTGGCCACGGCGATTTTGCTCTACGGACTGTTCCGTTGGGCTTCCGCCGACGCCGGGATTGACGCGGAGATTGTCAAAGACCGTTTGCGCGGCAGGCAGGACTGGAGTGGCCTGCACCGCTCCGCCATTGACGCCCCCGACCGACAGCGTTGACCGGGCCGCTAGCCTTTTCTTTGCCCTTGTGGTCCTGGTTCTCCCCCATTCCTCATGATCCGCAAGTAACACACCTAAAATCGGTGGTTAGCCCTATCCAAGATTGGTTGTTATCCCATGCGTTAACTCCCAAAGGACTTGCATCCAATGTACTATTGGTGCTTCCCAAGGCTTCTTCCAGACTGAGTGCAGGCCAAATTCCGTTGTTTCCAGATAACTGAGAGGTTGTAGGAGGGTGCGATGGGCAAGTTTTCTCGTACTTGGGAACTGGTGAAGCAGAGTTTTGTTATCCTTCGTTCCGACAAGCAGTTGATGTTGTTTCCGGTTCTTTCCGCGATCAGTTGCCTGTTGGTTACGGCCATTATCGCCACTGGCGGCACGCTGCTCATCATGCCGGCGATGGCCTCGGCAGCGGCGAATGGCCAGCCATTTCATCCCAACCAGTCGCCGCTGTTTCTGCTGGGCATATTCACGATGTATGTGGCGAACTACTTCGTGATCGTGTTTTTCAACGTCGCGCTGGTTGGCGTGGCGAACAGCCGCCTGATGGGCGGGAACTGGACCTTCCGTGACGGTATGGAGCTGGCCTGGGCGCGCAAAGGCACCATTTTGCAGTGGGCGTTTGTGGCCGCCACAGTAGGCATGATTCTGCGCACTCTCGAGGAGCGTTTGGGCCTGATCGGCCGACTCGTGATGCGCATCATTGGCATTGCCTGGGTGCTGGCTTGCTACTTTGTTGTGCCGGTGCTGGCGTTTGAAGACCTGACTCCCATCGCGGCCATCAAGCGCTCCTCGAAGCTCTTCCGCGATACCTGGGGCGAAAAAGTCATCGGCGGGCTCAGCTTCAGCCTGGTTTCTCTGGTATTGATGCTGCCGGCTTTTGGTCTTTGGTCCGTGGCTATAGTCCTAGGTGGAATCAAAGGCCTGCTGGCCGGCTTCGCCTTACTGATCCTCTACGCCCTGATGCTCTCGGTGATGATGTCCGCGGTGCAGGGTATCTTCAACGCGGCCCTTTATCGTTACGCGTGCTTCCAGCAAGTGCCGCCGGCATTCGATGCCGACCTGGTCAAGTCCATCTGGACCGCAAAAACCTGAAGACCTATTCTGGACTGTCCCGTTCGAGAAAGGCGAGCTTCGGCTCGCCTTTTTCTGTGTTGGGGTGCGCGTGCGGGGTGCCGCGATGGCGGGGCGGCTATGGCTAGTTCCTCATTGAAACGCGGCAGTCACGCGGCGCGTCTCATGAGCAAGCGCGTGTGTTGGCTTGTTTATGGACGTGGCCAGGCCTCTACGTGGAGTGACTCTATCTCCTGCTCCACCGTCGGCCTGGCCACGCTACTTTTTTCAGGCACCCTGTTGACCAATCCAGTGGCAATTCTTACTCTGTTAGTGAGCTTGAGCGCTAACGATTAGTTGTGATACTCCTTGCAACGCACCGAGTCAGGTGAGGCCGCGTCCGGATCTATGCGTATAGTAGCTCGAAAGCACATCGCCCTGGCGATTTCATTTTTCGGCGCAGCTGTCCTCGCGCTCCTTCCCCCTGTGCTTCACGGCCAGAATCCAAGTGGTTCGCTCCTTGTCACGGTGCAGGATTCGAGCGGGGCCCGCGTAGCGGGCGCGAGTGTTTCGCTGTCTCAGGAGAAATTTGCGGTGTCGCGTACAAGCAGAGCCGACGCCCAAGGCGAAACGCGGTTCGAGCCGCTGCAGCCGGGAAGTTACACGGTTACCGTAAGCGCCACTGGCTTTGCGGAAAGCAGTGCCGGGGTCGTCGTCGCGGTGAGCAGCCAGCCTGTGGTGGTGGTAACGCTCCATCCGCAATCTGTCCGGGAATCCGTGGAGGTGCGCGATCGCGGCCCTTCGCTCGCGAGCCAGCCCATCGAGACCACCAGCAGCACCATCAAGACCGTCATCACGTCATCCGACCTTGACGAGGTGCCGCTTTCCGCGCGCAGCTTCGCCAACATTTCTTATCTCGCGCCTTTTACCGCGCCGGTCGAACCTTCCGATCCGACCAAGGCCCGCATCACGGCGGTCTCCTTTGGCGGAAGCTCGGGATTGAACGTCGACCTCTCGGTCGACGGGGGCGACAACAACGACGACTACATCGGCGGGTTCTTGCAGAATTTCTCGCCCGAGGCTGTCGAAGAGTTCGTCGTTCGAACCGCACAGTTCGGCGCCGACACTTCCCGGACGAACGGTGGAAGCGTGATTATCTCGACGCGCCGCGGGACAGATGATTGGCACGGGAGCGCATCCTACTACTACCGCGGCAGCGGCTTGAACGCACGAAATGCGCTCGACAATCCCGCGCCGAATCCCAAGCAGCCGTTTTCGCGCCAAAACGGAGTCGGCACGCTTGGCGGACCGCTTAAAGCTAAGAAGCTGTGGTTCTTCACGTCTTATGAGTATGTCGACGAGAACGCCAGCGTAGCCTACAGCGCGAAATCGCTTTCCGAATTTAGCGCGCTGGCCCAAATGGCTGCCGCGGGGGACCTGCCGAACGTTTCTTCCATCGGGGCGGTCCCATCCTCAGTCCCCACCCCTTTTCGCGACACTCTTTTTTCCACGCGCATCGATTGGACGCAATCCTCACGCTCGCAATGGTTCGCGCGCGGCTCGCTCGACCGCAACGATACAAAGAACGATCTATTACAGCAGGGGGCCTTGCCGTCTACCGGCGCGACGACCACATCGAACTACTACAACGTCTTGCTGAACAACGAGTTGCAATTTTCGCCTTCCTGGCTCGGTACGCTCACCGTGGAAGCCAGCGGCTTTCATCACACCAAAGTGCGCAATTCCGAGATTGGCGAGGCCTTCAACTTTCCCTTCACCGTGAGCTTCCTAACGACTTCCGGCCTCGAAACTTTCGGCGACAATCAGTTTGCCACCGCCATAACCGCCTTCCCCATCGAGCGCGACCAGCAGAAATACCAGTTCCGCTACGACATGTCGCGAGCGGCGGGGCGTCACGCAGTGCGCTTTGGAGCGAACCTCATCCACGAGCCGGTCCTTCGCGGCGAGCTTACCGGCAACCGTGAGACGGTTTTCACTTACCCGCAAGACCCTAGTTTCTACCTCTCGAATCCGGGCATTCTTGGGACCTGCACTTCTTCGAATCCCAATCCGAATTGTCCGGGGATCGATACGACCGGACCGTCGGACGGCTCCTTCTCGCAAAGCACCCGGCGCCTCGGGCTATATGCGGAAGATTCATGGCGCGTCACTCCGTCACTTACTTTGAATACGGGCTTGCGTTACGACACGACCTTTGGATTGTTTATCGCCTCCGGCCACGATCAAACCGTGAATCCGGCGCTCGCGGGCAATGGCGTTGTTTCCGGAGTCCCGCACGATTACCGCAGAGCGATAGCGCCGCGCTTAGGCGTTGCGTTCGCTCCGCATGGATCCGCCGCAACCGTCCTGCGCGCGGGAGTCGGAATGTATTACAACGATCTGGCACAGAACGGGTGGGTGGACGCGTTCACCGCGGTCAACACATTCAATCTCGCTAACGGCACGAGCACGCCAGCGCTGATCGACCCAAACTACCACACCCCGTACGCGCTCCTGGCCAGCGCAGCCTACGAGCACGCTTTCCGAAACGATTGGCGTTTGAGCCTTAGTTACGAGCATCAGCAAGGAGTGCATCAGTATCGGCGCTACGAGTATCCGGGTTTTTCCCTTTTTCGCAGTGATAACCGCTCCATCTACAACGGGGTGGCCGTGCAGGTGCAACACCGCTTCACCCACCGCTTCGAATTGACGGCAAATTACGTTCTTTCGCATGCGACCACCTGGGGCGCCACCGTCGGCGAGCTGTTCGATTACGTCAACGGCGTTTCGAACGTTCACGATCCCTTCGGGCCGGGAGATCACGGTCCTTCTGGAGAAGACATCCGCCATCGCTTCGTACTGGTGGGGGTCGTGCAACTTCCCTGGAAACTCGAGGCGTCCACCTTGGGGCAATTCGAGAGTGCTCGCCCGTACACCATGACGACTCCATTTGATGTCAACGGCGACGGAGTGGCGAACGACCGTGCGATCGTAAATGGCGTGCAGACAACGCTCGATCAGTTCCGCGGTTCGCCTTTCTATCAGGTGGATCTGCGCGTCAGCCGTAACATTGTTCTTGGCGAGCGCGCCACTCTTCGGCCGTTTTTCGAGTTTTTCAATGTTTTCAACCGGCTGAATCCAGGCAATAACTACGTGCCGGATATCTCGGCGTTGCCGACGCCCGTGAACAATCCTGCCAACGCCACCGCGTTTTGCCTCGACGCCACCTGCACACAGACGAAACCCATCACCAGCTTGAACCAACTGCGCGTTCCCGCAGGTGCTCTGGGTGATTTCTTCGGCCCTGGCACGACCGTAGGCATTCCTTTCGCCGCGCAGGTGGGCGTAAAGCTCACCTTTTGATGAGAAGGCGTTCACTCACCGTGGCAATTTCGGATGAAGAGCCCTGATTGGCCCGCGCGGATCAACGAATCGGGGCCACCTAAACTTGTTCCCAAGAAGGGACCGGAATGTTTTGAAACACCGTTGGACGTGTAGTAGGCTCGCCGGCAATCCGGGAGGCGACATGAGGACCTGTTTGGTAGAGGTTTTGAGCGCTGTGGCTTGCGTCGCGTTTTTGTTGATTTCGGCAGATGCGCAAGCAGCTCAAAAATTCGAGATCTCGTTTCCGGCCGCAGTGCACGCAGGGCCAGTTACGGGAAGGGCATTTGTAGTGATTACCAAGACGGATACGCCGGAGCCGCGGCTCGCGGCCGGAAGCTGGGGAGATTCGGGGCCGCTGTTCGGCGTGGACGTAAATAAGCTGGCACCGGAGCAAGCCACGGTGATTGATGACAGCACATTTGGCGCGCCGGTGCATAGTTTACGCGAGATTCCCCCGGGCGACTATTTCGTGCAGGGGATTTTGAATGTTTATACGGAGTTTCATCGCGCGGATGGACATACCGTCTGGCTGCACATGGACCAGTGGGAGGGTCAGCACTTCAACCGGTCACCGGGAAATTTGTACAGCGAGGTGCAGAAGGTACACTTGGATCCGGCGGCCGGATACAACATCAAGCTGAGCCTGACGAAGACGATTCCGCCGGTCGAGGTGCCGCCAGACACGCCGTGGGTGAAGCACATCAAGATTCAAAGCGAGATGCTTACGAAATTCTGGGGCCACCCGATGTATATCGGCGCGATTGTGCTGCTGCCGAAGGGTTATGATGAGCATCCCAAGGCGCACTATCCGGTGATCTACGAGCAGAACCATTTCAACCTTCGGCCGCCATTCGGATTCTCGTCCGAGGACCGGCCAATTTCTCCGGAACTGCGGGCGATGCTGACGAACCTGAACCGCGAGACGGGATATGAGTTTTACCAGGCGTGGAATTCGGAGAATTTTCCGCGAATGATCGCGGTGACGTTTCAGCATCCGACACCGTATTACGACGATTCGTACGCGGTCAACTCGGTGAACAACGGGCCCTATGGAGATGCGCTGGTGAAAGAGATGATACCGTACCTCGAATCGCGCTTTCGCATGATATCGAAACCGTATGCGCGAGTGCTGACGGGAGGGTCGACCGGAGGATGGGAGTCCCTGGCAGCGCAAGTGTTTTATCCCGATTTTTTCGGCGGGACCTGGACGCTGTATCCCGACTCGATTGATTTTCGCTGGTACGGGACCGTGAATGCCTACGAGGATGACAACGCTTTCTTCGAGCCTAAGCACACCTGGGTGCAGGTGCCGCGGTCGATCATGCGGACCGCGGAGGGACAGGAAGAGATTACGGTCGAGCAGTTCAGCGGGCAAGAGGCCGTGCTCGGCAGCCACGGCAGGTCGGGAGAGCAAATTGAGATTTGGGACGCCGCGTACGGCCCGCTCGGCGGGGATGGGTATCCAAAACCGCTGTGGGACAAGAGAACGGGAAAGATTGACCACACCGTGGCAATTTACATGCGCGACCACGGATACGACCTGAGTTACAACGTGAAGACCAATTGGGCAACGCTGGGACCGAAGCTGAAAGGCAAGATTCATATCTACGTCGGAGATATGGACAATTTTTATTTGAATTTGGCAGTGTACAAATTTGAGGAGATGAGCAAGGATCTGCACAATCCCGAATGTGAATGCGAGTTTGCTTATGGACGGCCGATGAAGGGACATGGCTGGCAGCCGGTGACCACAGCGAATTTGGTGCGACGAATGGCCGAGCATGTGGAGAAGAACGCCGGCACAGAGGATGTGAAGCAGTGGCATTACTGAAGCGAAGTAAGGAAGGCATGCAAATCCTGAGGTAGAGACAGAGCGCGGACGAACAACCGCGTTTAGGCTGTCCCTTTGGGAGTGGAGGGTCGCAGTCTCGTTCCGCTGGAATTCCAGGCGGGCGGGTCACTTGCGGGAAAAGACTCCAAAGAAGCTTCTTCCACGATGTCTGGCACTTCTTCTTGCCAGGCAACCTCGCCGGTTTCACCCCCAGATCTGGGGCCCTCTTGAACCTCTTTCGCCACAGCGGCTCTATTGTACCGCACGAGGCGCGGGTGTCGGGGCATGATCAATCTTCCTATGCCGGTGCACTCCCGTGCGTTGGCTGATATTCTAGAGAGGCGGATGGGGAACCAGTGTGAGTCATGTTTGAGAACCTGACAGAAAAACTGCAACGCGCCTTCAAAAACTTGCGCGGGCAGGGCAAGCTCACCGAAGAGCATCTCGACGCGGCCCTAACGGAGATCCGCGATGCGCTCCTTGAAGGCGACGTCAACGTGGGCGTGGCCGACGAGCTGCTCACGAACATCCGCAAAAAGGCCATCGGCAGCGAAGTGATGCTGCAACTTTCTCCCGACCAGCAGGTCGTCAAAGTGGTCCGCGATGAACTGAGTGCGCTGCTCGGCAAGCACGCGAAGCCGCAGTTTGCCGCGAAGCCTCCCTCGGTGTGGATGATTGTTGGCCTGCAAGGCTCCGGCAAAACGACCACCACCGGCAAGCTCGCCAAATGGCTTGCACAACATGGACACCGGCCCATCGTCGTGTCCACCGACGTTTACCGTCCTGCCGCGCGGGAACAACTGACTCAGGTGGCCAAGGCGATTGGCACGGCGATCTGGCCGGGCGCAGGCACCGACAAACCGCTCGAAATCGTCAAGGGAGCCATCAAAGAGGCGAAACTTTCCGCGAGCGATGTCATCCTCGTGGACACCGCGGGCCGATTACACATTGACGACGAGCTGATGAATGAGCTGAGCATGCTCAAAAAAGAATTGCAACCCAGTGAGATCCTGTTTATCGCGGACGCCATGATCGGTCAGGACGCGGTGCGGTCGGCGGGCGAGTTTCACAACCGGTTGGGCCTCACCGGAGTGATTTTGACCAAGCTCGACGGCGACGCACGTGGCGGAGCGGCCCTGAGCATCAGCAAAGTTTCAGGAGCGCCGGTGAAGTTCGTAGGCCTAGGTGAGAAGTATGACGCGCTCGAAGGATTCTATCCCGAGCGCATCGTCTCCCGCGTTCTCGGAATGGGCGACATCCTGTCGCTCATCGAGCGCGCCGAGCAAGCGGTGGATCGGAAGGCCGCCGAGGAGCTCGAACGCAAGCTGCGCAAATCGGAATTCACGCTTGAGGATTTCCGCGAGCAGCTCCGGCAAGTGCGCAAGATGGGACCGCTCGAACAGATTGTGGATATGCTGCCAAAGATGGGGCCGCTCGCGAATTTGCCAAAGAATGCGAGTGTGGACGAGAAAAAGCTCAAGCAGGTGGAAGCCATCATAAACTCGATGACCAATGAAGAGCGTCGCGATCACAACGTCATCGACGGCAAGCGGCGGAAGCGCATTGCCAAGGGGAGCGGCACCACGGTGCAGGACGTCAACACCGTCCTAAAGCAGTACCTCCAAATGCGCACCATGATGAAGCAGTACGGCGCCATGGCCTTACGCGGCAAAATGAAGGGCCTTGGCAAGCTCTCGGGCTTGTCCTGACAGACTATCGTGCATCAAAACAAAAGACTTCGCCGGCCGTGTCGAAGAGACTCAACTTTTCGCGGGCCGAAACAGGTCTGCGGCTTGTAGTGATAGCTTTTCTGGATCGAGGTCGGTACGGTTCGAGAGAACGATGACCGTGAGGTTTTCCCCGGGAAAGCGCTCAATCACAGTCCGAAAGCCCATCGTCGAGCCGGTGTGCCACATGCGTGCCTGACCGTTGTAAGGATCCAGGAACCAGCCAAAGCCGTAGGAAACGGGCTTGCCCGGATGAAGATTGTCGCCATCGGCTTCTTTGGGCCAATGGGGTTCTGAGCCATCGTTGAGTTTCACCGGTGTCAACGCGGGCTGCATCTCTTTTTCGCTGAGTAGCGTGTGATTGCCTAGCGCGTCGTCCCACTTGGCAAGATCCTCGAGATTCGAATAGATGCCGCCGTCGCCAAGCGTTGCCGAAGTTGAACTTTGATCGGTTTCCTTAAACAGGTCATTCTCTTTGGAATGGCCGAAAGCGCGATTCGCAACTTCGTTCTTTCCTTTTTGGTACACGATCGTGTGATTCATCTTGAGTGGAGCGAAAATGCGTTCGCGAAGGAATTCTCCGTAAGTTCTTCCTGAGGCCTTGGCGACGATAAGACCGAGCACGACATAACCGGAATTGCTGTAGGACCAACTCGTGCCGGGCGCAAACTTCCCGGATTGTTCCTTTTCCAACAACTTTAAGACCTCGTCGTCCTGAATCTGTTTTTCCGGAGACCACATCGGGCCACTCGCTTTTTCTGCCGCTTCCATCAACTCTTCGTAGTCCGGCAAACCGGAAACATGATTCAGAAGGTTACGTACCGTGATCGCTTTTCCATAGTCCGGAAAATCCGGAAAGATGTCGGTAAGCGTTTCGTCGTAGCGCAGTTTTCCGTCGTGCACCAGAAGCATGATGGCCATAGCGGTAAATTGTTTGGTAAAGGAAGCCAAACGGAAATTGGTGCGCGCATCGATTCTGGCTTTCAAGCGCAGCTCACCTACGCCGTAGCCGCGCTCGAATACGATCTTGACATTTTGGCTCACCAGCACCGCGAGCCCCGGCGCGTCCGGCGAGGTCGCTCTAGAAAAAAGCTGATCTAGTTTCTTCTCGACCGAGGCTGGAGAGATTTGCCGTCCCAGGTGACTACCCAAGCCTAAGGCGGAGAGGACTAAAGCCAAGCCAATGAGAACGCGATTCATCGGGCCTCCTTGCGTGCGCGTCGAAGAATATCACGCGACCGACTTGGTGGCTCCGCCAGCCGCGTTTGACTTGTACCCGCATTGACGTCTGCGGTGAGGTTACGCAACAGGCTTTCCGGGCACTTCTCGGGACACCCCTTGGTAGGCACGGCTCGCTCGTGACGGTCAGGAATGCTGCGATGAAAATTACGATGAGAATCTTGCTCTTTGACCCGGTTTCTATGATCCTGGTGGGATCGCGCAACGGGTTGTGGACGACACTGCCACATTCAAACAGCTAAGTTGGCTCCATTGGTGCAACTTTCGCCCTCGACGTTTACCCCTCAGTCGAGTTAGAGTTTAGCGACAAACCCGGTGGCCGAAACCCAAAAAGGCCAGAACTGAGGAACATCGATGATTTTAGGCGAAAGGCTGCGCAATGTACGTGAACAGAAAGAATTGTCGCAAGGGGACGTGGAGAAACGCTCGGGTCTTTTGCGCTGCTACATTTCCCGCGTGGAAAATGGGCATACCGTGCCGGCGGTCGAAACGCTCGAAAAGCTCGCGCGCGCCCTGGAAGTTCCGATGTATGAGCTATTGTATGAGGGTGAGGAACCCCCGAAACCTCAGTTGCCCGGGGGAAGGTCAGGCCAAAAGTTGTGGGGTTCCTCCGGAAAAGATGCGAGGTATTTGAGGAAACTGCAACAATGCCTGGCCCGCATGAGCGAGGTAGACAGGAATCTCCTTCTATTCACCGTCGGAAAGATGAGCAAGTCCAGGAAGCGCGAGAGGACTCAATAAACACGAAAGGAGATCTCCTGCCTTCACCCTCCGTGGGTTTGGAAGAGAATCAGCTACGCCACGCCTGGCACCCTTAGATCTGCCGGATCATATCGTCGTAAGAACAGAAAGCCTCCTCCAAGGTCGATTTCGCGGTTTCGACTGCCGACCGCAATCTGGTAGTGCGCCAGATCTCCGGGCTCATGCAAGGGGGAAGCCGCAGGGTTTTTCCCGCGGGGACAGCGCAGATGAGAACGCTCCCATCGGGTTGCGGACAGTGTGGTCCCTCGAACACCTTTGTCTATGACTACAACAACTTCGCCGGGCGTGGGCTGCAGCCGCTTCCAGGCGGCCTCACCCGTATCGACGTGCGAACTTGACGGCTTGGGCTGCGATGTTGTGTGGACGAACCCAGCCTCCGCAGCGGTGCCTAAGCTTTCGATGGTCGATGGGAACATCAACACCGTCAAACGCACACTGGTCGGTTCTACACCGAAGTACCTCTTCGGGGCGATCGCCTTTCTTACAGGGGACACCATGAAGGAACCGATTACCGCTGTCACGGGCGGGCCTTGATGGCCCGCTCGGTCGCAGCGGGGGCACTACTCTTCATTCGCTGTGACGTAGGACGAGACAGCGCATTCTGTCTTGCTTCTTGCCTGAGACACCGCAGTTTCGAAGTCTGCGGATCGCAACGCTTCTGCGGCCATGCGCAAGGTGCTCAGAGGATCATCCGTTCGTGGCGAGCCCAGCGCTGCACCTACAGACTGCAACTCAGCCGCACGAATCTTCTCAACCGTGCTATCTACAATCCGCTTGAGATCAAGCAGCGCTGAGTGTGCATCGCGCGCGACCAGTGCCATTCGTTGCATGCTGGTGGAGTTCATAGCCAGACTCCAAAGCTCGAGATTGGTGAAGCGAAGCAACACACTATACCAAAGTTGCCGGTTTTGAAAGCTCAGGCAGACGCCTCAAACCTCGCTGGTAGTCGCGGTTCGAGTGGTTTGGGCGACGGCGCCAGCCCCACGCCAAGCAAGGCGCCCGAAGCGTCCGAGAACCAGGATCGAAAGGTCATGGAGCCTACTCTTGGAAACAAAGCGGGGTCGTTGCCATCGACTTCAACGACCAGAATGTTTACGGGCTCAAAAACTCGCGTTCCGTCTGAACAAGCGAAGCCTGTGAAACGGTGGTCTCTTCAGAGTTGCCCGTCGCGGCCCGCTTGAACTATGTGTTGTGGCCAGATTAGGCCATTGCACCAAGCCAACAAGAGCATTACGAACCCAAGCATGATCAACCAGATGCGGTGGGTCCAGGCGCCCCAAGCCATGGGGACGAGGGTAAGCAATCGAACGACTTCGATCGTTGGTGTCATGTATTTCGACACGTACTTACCCAACGGAGAATTCTTGACGTTCTCCACATTGGGTGGCCAGATCATCATCACGCCGGAGACGATTATCGGAGGCAAGAACCCCGCAACCAGCGCGGGTGCGATCCTGTGGCACCAAAGGAAGAAGAGGAAACCTATCGCAGAAGCAATATCGGTCCCTAGCTTGATGGGGTGAATCTGGTGGTAGAGCTTTAGTTCTTTGAAATTGGGAATTGATCTCATTGCTAGCCTTCAAGACTTGATCCTCGCCACGACTCATCGAGGTGTGGGTACGACCGTCGCAACCAGTTGCTCCGCAAATGCATTCCATACGGGTTCGATCGGTTTCCCGAAGAAACGCTCAACGAAGGCGCGAAAAAACGAAGAGGACATCATCAGGGTGGCGGCGAGCCTTGCATCTACGTGTGCGGCGATGCGGCTCAACTGCTGTTCGGAGCGGATGTAGTCTTCAAGAACCTTCATCGACAAATGCGGTCCTTTGCCCTGGCGCTGAAGGGCACTGCGATAGGCGGCAAGCAGCTCCGGTTCCGCAAACAGTCCGGCAGTTTCGGAAACAATGCGTTGGTGAAACTTGAAAATGCCGGCGAGCGCTTGCACAAGATTTTTGTGAGCAGACCCGTGGCCGACAGATTCTCTCAGCGCCTGGAGCGGCCCGAGCATGTCGGGAAGGCTCTCCTCCAGCATGGCCAAGAGCAGTTCTACACGTCCGGTAAAGTGCACGTACAGAGCGCCCTCCGAGCAGCCGACCTCCCGCGAGATCTGTCTGGTGGTGACACCTGACAGACCACGAGAGTGCATCAGTTTCGCTGCGGCTCGGAGTATGTCCGCCCGACGATTCCGCTTGCCGCTCCTCGAACCGATTGACATAAGCCAAGACCTCCTTCCCGGTACCCTGTCTTCGCCAGGGGCAATGTGCAATCAAATCAACTTCTAATGCAACCAACCGCTTGACCGGGGAATCTGATCCATGTATGAGCGTAGTGAGCGATCACTAACTATGATAGCATAGGATGAGGAAAACATGATCACCATTGCTCAAGACGGAGA